>Ga0172380_10000939_pt1 | contig 52326 bp, 88 predicted proteins | sample Leawe162metaG_FD_119747 | JGI IMG/M metagenome (GOLD analysis project Ga0172380, IMG submission 119747) | Leachate microbial communities from a municipal landfill in Southern Ontario, Canada - Leachate well 162 metaG | ecosystem: Engineered > Solid waste > Landfill > Unclassified | place... | reverse complement strand
GATAAAGTCCTCCTTGTCACTAGCCCCGATCTGTGATATAATCGGGGTGTATAGCATCTGTTGCGGGGCGGCTCACGAACTACCCAATCGTGGGCCGCTCTGTTTGTAGCGCCGCTACATCAGCGGCCATATGTTCGATCAGCGCCAAATCCTCATTCACGCGGCTGATTTGGTGACGGTATTCTCGCACACAAATCCACAACTTCCGCTCGGTGGCCCATTTGACTAGGCCGATCAAATCCTCGCGCTGCCCCGTCAGCAGCGAACGCCGCAATTCGAGCGGGTTAGCCTTTGCCAATAGGCCATCGGCGTAAGCGGCAGCCGCATCGGTTGTTGCGCCGTTGGCGCGCATGGCCAGAAACGCGAGGCGGGCGTGCTCGATGAGGCAGTCGGTCATAGTGAGTCAATCACTCTCTGAGCAGCGCCCTCGCCGTTATCGCGGTCATAGAGCCACGGGTCAAGCGCATCGCCCGCAAGGTTGACTTTCATGACACGGCCCTTGAGATAGTCGAAATAGGTCTGCTCACTCAACAGTTCAGCGGCCTCTCCGGTGGTCATTGGGCGTGGATCGAAATGCAGAAATCCTAGTCCCTGTGGGTGTGAGGCGTTGTACAGCGCCGCCAATACTACTGCCTTGTCTTTGCCTTTTAGGTCAATCATGGTACCCTCCACAGATAGTCCATTGCCAACATACCAAACACCGTCGCTACTGCCAGCCGCAGCAGCCAGCGTTGCCCGCGCGGGCTGGCCAACCATCGCTCAATCATCGGATCAGCGCCGCCGCGCCCGCCCACAATGTTGCGAGCACGACGAAAGCCACAATGCTACAGAGCACAATGCCGACGATCTTTTCACCGATGCTCACCACTGTCCTCCTGGGGCGGCAAGCAGAATTACCGCCAACACTACGAGCCAGAAAATCACCCATCTGAACCGCATGATTCCTCCTCCAAATACAACGCCCACTCTTGGGGCTGGGTTTTGGCTCTGGCGGGGCCGTACACACAGCAACGGCGTTAACCAAAACCCACCCCCAAAGGCGGGCGATTGTTGCTGGTTTTCGGCTCTGCCAGAAGCCGCGCTCGTTTCGAGCATCCATAGCATAGCACATCGCCGCGCCAAAGTCAATCATATTATGTCCAAAAAGCGGACATAGAGCGGACATGTTTAGGACATAGAGCGGACATTTGGGAAGTGTTTGCGCTCGCAACGGCCACAAATGCCGTGGCTCGTTTCGTCCGGCGCGCTCGGATCGTCGCGCCAAACCCTCTGGCGGCGCAGCACGCGCTTGCACCAGGCGCATTGCGTCACAAACTTGATCCAGCGCCCGCCGCTTTTGGCGCGGCGGTTGAAAATGTCGCTCAGGCCGGGTATGGGCATGTCATAATCCCCTTGCCAGCACAATTGCTATGGCTATTGCTACTGCTACCGACAACAAACAGCCCACTACCTCGGCATTGATGTTTAAACGATGCATCCCCCATAGGAATATGAGCGCCACTCCCACGATTAGGACTATTGACATATCATCCCCCCTTGCTAGCGCGCCGCTTGGCCGCTTCGATTATTGCGGCCTCAACCAAAGCCAGCAGATCAACATAGCTGAGCGCCTGGGCCAGCGATTGCGCGGCGCTTAGCGCGTAATCGAGCGCCGTCTGCGTAGTAAACTTGGCGTCAATGCAAGCCCCCTCGGCCAATTCCTCTCGTGCCGTCTCGCATAGCAGTTCTGCTTCGTGGGCGTCCGTTTGGGCTATGCCCAGTTGGGTATCGTTCATGCTATCCTCCAATGGTAAAAATGACTTGGCGATAATAGCCTTTGGCGCGCTGTTCCGCCCAGTACACACACGACGGCACTTGGCACTCCGAGCCGCCGTACACCGTGCGCGTAGCGAAAATGTCCTCGAAAGGCGAGTATACCACCCCGCCGCACAATCCGCTGCCGATTATCTCAACAACGGCAAGAAACCCTTGTTTCATGGCGCTGTAGTAGATCGTCAACTTGAGCTTGCGCCCCTGCGGATCTCGCGGATCGTTACCGCCGCGATGGTGTTCCTCCATACAGAGACGCACATAGGTCAAAATCATATCGGCAGGCAACGTCCCCGCGTTATGCTTCCCGTAGTGGCGTGGGTTCAGTTCCACCGGCGCTTCCTTGCCGACGCCAACCGGCAAGGCCAGGGCGGCATCCTTGACGCCGATTCCATCGAACGGCATGTCAAACTCTACTTCGAGCGGATCGGCGTCAGCTACGGCCAGTACCGCTGCGCTGGCCAATTGTGGCGCGCTGGCGGGCATGGGCGCGTTGGCGACGACTAGCACAGCCGCCAATACGAGCAGGATCATCACCCACCAGAGGCCGCTGCTGCTACTTCGCGAGATAGTGCTCATAGCCACCTCCCATGATCGTCGTTTCGACAATTTCGACAGCGGCGACCAGCTTGAAAAATGTTTTGACCGCGTGATCGTCTGCGCGCTTGGCCGCTTCTACCGTTGCGTGTTTGCCGATACCGCCAAGTTCTTTGGCGCGATACTCGATTTCTGCCAACGCTTCTTCGTAAGTCATTTCATCATATCCTTTCTAGGTTTTCTCCCTGCTCCCGCCCTCTCGACGGGCGGGGTAAATCCTTCCAACGCGGCGGGGTTGATGTGCCACACTCCGTCAATCTTGACGGCCCCGATTATGCCGTCGCGCTCGAACAAACCGCGCCGACACCAGGTGGAGCCGGTTTGCCGCGAGCGGCCCCAACGCGCCGCCACTTGTGAGGCGTTGGGCCAGGTGACGGCCACAGCCTCGAACGCCCGCCACGCGGCGATAATGTCGGCGGCGTGTAGGCCATCGGCGTGGCGCAAAGCAAGCCAACGATCAGAGATCATAGCATAGTCCCTCCTTCTGCCTATCCTTGGTTTTAGCGGATGGAAAACCTTATCCGCCATCCACGCCGCAACCCGCGTAGCGCGACACTGAAAACGCCGGTATTAGCCTCCTCGTGATGCCGTGTGGTACGGGATTCCGTCCGTACCCACAGCGCCCGCTTGCCGAACTGCCATAGCAACGTCTGAATTAACCAATCCATGATTTGATTCCTCCTCTGCGTATATTCACTCAAGCCTCGCTGATGCGCTCATTCCCATATCCACCTCTTGACGATTTCTGCCCGTTCCGGCAAATCGTTGAGTAGGCAGGCGATGCCGTGCGCTTGGAGCCACGAGCACAACACATCGCGCTCTTGCGCCTTTGCCGATTTCGCAGCAGACCTACAATGCTCCTTGATCTGAGATTTGATGCTATCATAGCCCGCGCTCCACGCCTCTTCGGCAGCGTTCCCTTCCAACGTCAGCGCGGTGACGAATAGGTCATCGCCGCTGGCGGCCTCACATGACCGCATGTTCGCCTCGATGCTCTCATACCATGACTGACGCGGGTGGTTCAGCGCGCGCTGGCCGCAAAAGCGACCATACTCTCGCAAAACATTTTCATCCATAGTTACCTCCTCTGCCTATTTCGCTCAAGCCTCGCCGGCGGAGTTGCACCGCCAAAGCTGACGCGAGGCTTAACCACCTAGAATCGCCAGTTTCTCGGGTATTTCTGCCGAGGGGCCACGTCTACGGCCCCCATCTCGATCATCGTACACGCCAGCAGTACGACTCTTGGCGTGCTGTTAAGCATCCGTTGCAGGTCGAAGCGCAACGGATTGCCGTCTCGAATCGCATCTACCCTTTGTAGCGCGGCTTGCCGCCGCGCCTCATCCCACTTATCTAGCGGGCTGCTGTCAAGTACGAACATTTCGTCCATAGTTCTCCTTTTCTGTGACCGGCGGTTCATCGCCGCCGGTCTGCGTTGCGTGATTAAGCGCGGCCAAACCATTTGACCGCTTGCGCCGCCGCCTCTTCGAGCGCGTCGAACGACGGCGCGTTCTGGATGCGGCAACAGAAGTTGCGCTCTCCGGTTCCGCCGCTCAACCGCTTTTCATCACGGCTAAGGGGCCAGGTGAAGTCGCTCTCGTTCCAGTGAGCCGCGACGAACTGCTCACGGCCATCATCGGTAGTGTACCGATGGACGTTCTCGTACCCTTTTACCGTATCACCTCGCGTTGCCATAATCTCCTCCTCTTTCTTCGCTCACGTTTTGCGTTACTCGCTCATCCGATCGTAACATTCCGCGCAGGCGGTGCCTCTGCTGGCGCGCATCACCTGATTTTCCGGTACATCGTGACCACAGTCGCAATGTACCAACTCGACCACCACGCGCTGGCCGGTGCCGCTTTTGCGTTCGGCTTTGATCCCGGCCAGGCGGCGCGGCTCGAGCTGCCAAGCCACGCGCTTTTCGCGGCTCATCGCCATCCAATCGCTGCGAGTGAATTCGGCGTTGACCAGGCCGTACTCGCGATCCACGATCTCGGCGTCCGAACGCATTGGGACGCTTTGCTCGTCGCACAACCGCTCGTAATCGGCGCGAGTCAGTTTGGCCGGGATGCCGTCCGGGACTTCACATTGTCGCTGCGGGTCAAATTGTTGTGCCATTTTCGTCTCCTCCTCCGTGTCTCTTATCTACACTGACAGTATATCATAGATCGCTTTCCGTGTCAAGCAATTATGCGTAAATAATTTATTAGTATTTCCTTAGAAACACAAGCGCCAGGCTCATCACCTGGCGCGTGCGGCTATCGCTATCCAATCGTTGAGGCGAGCGGCTCGGCAGGAAAGGAGGAGGGAACCTGCCGAGCCGCTCATGGCGCTTGCGCGTCCGTGTTATCGTTTTTTTCGCAACGCGGCCTTTTTCATCGCCTTGACTTGGCGCTTGAGCCGCAAAGCCGTCGCCGCGTGTGCCGCTTGCGAAGATACATAGGCTGCTAGGCCCGCATCCACCAGCGCCTTGATCCACTCGACTGCATCTGTCGGCGGCGGGTTGAAACGCATCCCCACGGTCACAGCGTAAGCCGCCGCGCCCAGAAGGATGGTCACGGCAAAAGCCGCGTAACGTTTCAGGTCATCTTCGAGCTTGGCCAGCGCCGGAATGGCCTCGATCAGTTTCCATGCTACGATGCCCGCCAGCCCGCCAGAAATCAATTGCGTTAACAAATCTTTCATAGGTCTCCTCTCATATTCACTTTGACAATCCCCACCTTTTGAGTTATACTTCCCTCGCCTCGCCTACCATGTGTAGGATGAGATCGTTCCGCGCCGCGCGTTCCGATGTGCGGCGCGGATCGCATTTATCCTACATTCAACCGCACCTCAACGTGATGCGTGTTCGGCGTAATCAGCAGCTCTGCATACCCCGTCGGATACGCCCGATAATCCTTCCGATCCGCATACCGCATATCCGAGCACAGCGCCGGACACGCAATGGTGTGGATCGTTACCACCTCGCTCTTGCGCTTGCCCGCACGCACCCGCGAGATCGGCTTCCAGTCCGGCTTGTGATGGTGGCCCATCAGCACCACGTCTATCCCATCCATCTGGTCGGCAATCTGCAAGAGCTTGTTGCTGACGCTGCCCGCCGATTGCCCGCCGCCGGAACCGTGCGTTGCGTGAATCCGCAACGTCCAACTGTTCGCTTTGGCTGCGCCCCGATCAAACACCCAACTTACAATCCCGCGATGCTCTAGCCGGTGTTCGTGCTCCTTGTCGGCTAACCCCTCAATCAACGCGCTGTACACGTCCGCCTCCGAATGGGCGCGGATGGACTCCTCATGATTGCCCTCGACCAATCCCAAGCACTTGCTTGCACAGGGTCGCATGATGTCGAGAAACCGCGCCGTCTCTGCCCGCGCCAAATCCTTCAGGTCGTCCATATCTAACCACGGCGCTAACTCGGATGGGTCGAAGCGCGGGTCGCGTAAATTGATGAACTCGCACATATCGCCCAGCCCGATCCAGTAGGTGAACGGTTGCGTTTGGATCTCTTGCGCCAACTGTTTCAAGAGCTTTTCGTTGGCGTGCAAGTTGCCCAGATGCACGTCGGCTATGGCTATCAGCCGGAATACGTCCGTGCGGCTATCGTACTGCGTGTGGCGAGTGATACATTCCATGTCACGGCTGCTTCATAGACGCCCATAACCCAATCGCCACCGCCGTTGCCAGCGAGTTCAGCCCCGACCACCACTTTTCGCGGGTATCAATACGATCAATGCGCCCGCCAACGTCTTTCGCCCAGTCAGATTGATCCCTATGATGTTGCTCTTGTCGCTGATCGAGACGATCACAGCGCGCCTCGACTACGCCCAGCCGGTCATGATCCTTGCCCTGGCACTCGACAACCTTTTCCACCATAGCGGCGATGTTGTCGAGCTTGACGCCCAACACCGCCATCGTCACCTTGCCGTTCCCGTTGTCACTTTCTGTCATTCGCTACATCATTTCCCTTTCCGCTCCTTTGGGTTTGCCACCCTACCACCTAGCCCCATGACAACCTTGTCGTAGACGGCCCTGGCCCAAACCGCCGGGGCGGCGTGGCATAGAAGCGGCGCTGGGGGGGGCGTCATATTCTGCGTGCAAAACCTTGCAAAATCTGTAATGTTCTGCGCACAAACCAAGATCACATCGTCTCTGCGCGCTCTACCAACTGCAAAGACTCCAGCCATTGCACCGCCAACGCATCGGCGCTCAACAGATTGCCCTCGGCGTCTTTCAGCACAGCGGTGCTATTCAGCCATGCGGCGCACGCTGCCAGATCGAGCGCGTCTCGCCAACCGTCTAAGCAAGCGTCTACCACCGCCTTGACGACGCGACGCGCCCCGTCTTCCGGCTCCAAAGCGGCCAAGCGGCTCACCCGCGCGTGGTGTTGTTTGAGCGCGCCCGATGACGAGATCGGCTGCTGGCCGCCTTGTATCTCGCGTAGTTGCTGATGATAGCGCGAGAGAGTCATGGCGCAACCCGCCATTCACCGCTTGCCAACGTCATCATCGGCCCGCTCCAATCCACCACGCCAAACTCACCACCGCACGGATCATCGGTTCGTTGGCAGACGATGGCGTAAGCAAAGCCTCGGCACACGATCTTTTCGCCGTTGTCGCCCGTCACTGTGTAGGCCCGCGTCAGCGGCGCGCCGAACCCTTGCGCGTTGCCGATGGCCAGCGTCGCATCCTCGAACATGTCGAGACCATCCTCCAGCTCTAGGCCGATGTACCGATAGCCGTTGTTGATGATCGTGGCCCGTTCATCCCAGCTAAACTGCTGATAGGCGCTGACGCATTTCGTGGGACTTGGCCCCACCGTCGGCGGCATAGGCACGGTTGGCGTCGTCTCCGGCGGCGTTGGCGGATCGGTGAACGTCGGCGTGGCCGTCGGATAAACAACCGTGTAGGTTGGCGTAACTGTAGGTGTTTTTGTCCAAGTGGGCGTAGCCGTTGCGCTTGCCCGCGTGGTCGGCGTCTTACTGGGGGTAGCCGTGCGCGTTGCGGTAGCCGTGGCCGCCGGAACCCACACGAATGTCAGCCGGTCGCTGCTTGTCATGCACTCTGCTTGTGTCTTGCTCACATAGCCCGCCGGTGGATGCGGCTTGACGCAATACTGCGTTGCGGCGATGCGCGTATCGAACTGCTGCGCACCGCCTACCACCTCTTTGGTGATGATCTCGACATTATCGCGGTACAACGTAACCGTCCCGCCAGTTACGTCGAACTTGACGCCGTTGGCGTCCACCACGCTTACATAGAGCACCGTCGGTTGCGCGCCAAGCAAGCCGTTGACGATCCACCCTTCCCAAGCCTCTTGTTTGACAAACTCGTTGCTCAGGTAGGCGAATCCATCGTGGCCCCAATCCGGCCCCCAACTGTTGAGCGCCCAGAAGCCGCCTGCGTCATAGCCTACCAACAGCATAGCGTGGCCGCCGTAGTATCGCTCGCTTTCGGCGTGTACCCCGATTGTCCCGGCGGCGTTAGCGTAGAACGATTGATACACAGGCACGGCCACAAGCACCGGCGTCCCCGCCGCCAAGTAACTGCGTACTCCATCGAGCGCCGCTGTCCCTTGCGTTCCCCACAGCACGGCATAGCCGGACGCCTTGCGCGTCAGCGCGTCGGCAAGGGCCGCGTCCGACGGCTGCGTGCATATATCATTTGTGTTATACGGCATGAGCGATTCCAAGCAGTCGCCCTTGGCGGTTACAATCGTCAAAGCGTTGTACAAGCTCATGCCCGCGTCGCGTTGGCAATTCGAGGTCGTGCGCTGGTTGTAGATGAACGCGGGCGAACACACCACGCCACTCTGGTAGCTGGCCAGCGCCGCCGCCGCAAAGCTGACGCACGACGCCTGGCTGCCTTGCGAGCGCGGGGTGAACTCGGCGCGCATGTCCGCCGAGGCGGGCAACACGTCCACATTCGCCGCCGATGCACGTTGCGCCGTGGCCAGCGCATCGGCGGGCGAGGGCACACAGCCAAGCGCGTAGGGCGGGCGTGTGGCTAACCAGACGCCAAGCGCGGTCAGAGCAAGGCACAACAGGATTATGATAATCCAATGCCACTTGCTCATTGTATCTCCCCCGTGCGCAAATAACGCCACAGATAGCGCACAAAAGAGAGCGCGGCGCCTGCGCCCCACTCGATACGATGTATTAGCGTTGGTTTGGCGTGGGGCAACTTTGCCCACGCTGTCGTTGTATTCATCATTTCGCCTTCTTTGCCTTTTTCGGCGCAGCCACAGCTAACTCTGCTGCGCATTGCGCCGGAAAGTCCCGCAACTCTTTGCTTAGCGCTTCTAGCATGGCGATGCGGTCAGGGGCTAGGAACGCCTCATAAGTCGGATCATTGGCGGGCAACGCCGCGTCTATTTCGCCCGCAAAGCGCGTAATATGGTTAACGCCCAACAGCGCCAGGTCGAGCCGCTCTATGACTTCGTTGATGGTCATTCGTCCTCTTCTTCGTCATTCAGATCATCCGCCCACCCCAACGCCTGCCAGATCGGCATGATGTATTCGTCGAGCGCATCCATCGCCCACGGCGCAGGGGGCCGTCGCATGATCTCGAGCAGCCGTTTCTGTTGGCCAGGCGACATGGCGATGGTCAGCGGGTCGTCCTCACTTTTGAGTTGATCCAGCAGAAAACCATACAGCCGCCGGTGCTTGCGCTCCTCCTCAGTCACTTGCGGCACGCCCGCGCGCCCGAACGTGCGCTTGACAATCTGCCATAGCTCCTGAGACAATGTTACATCAACTCGCATCGTATCCCCCCCTTATCGTTTTACCCATGCTACGAACTTGAACGTGTACGGCTCTGCCATGAACTCGAACGCTGGCGACGCAATGTACTGCGCGCAGTAAGCGCGGTACGCGGGCCAGTACACTTCCAGCCCCATCCAACGCACCACGCAACCGAGCGCATAATCATCGCCGCTTTCGGCGAAGTGATTAAAGGCCGTCGCCACCGGCCCATACCACCATTCGCCGATCCGCCCCTCGCTGGCCTTGTACAACCAGAGATAGGGGCTTGCGCACAGGTCAATTTCGCGCGCCGTCGGCGTTACAACAGTATCCGCCGCTACGGGCAACGCCAGGCCCCCGAACAGCAGCCCAATCAGGATCATCGTAGCCAGAATCTTGCCCATGTGAACCTCCTCTTGCGAACATAACGTCACGCCTACATTATAGCATTTACGCTAGATTTACGCAATAGGGAATCTAGTCTATGCTGCCAGCATTACTTTATAATTCGAGCCATTGAAATTGACTGTCACATTATATGTCCAAGCCGTCGCGCCCTTGACTGCTGGAGCCTGGTTGACGCGCAGAGTGGCGCACTCAAGCTCCCCAGTCAAAACCAAGTCCCCGTTGAAAGTGCTATTGCCGTTCGGCTTGCAATAATATGCGCCATCGTAAAAAGCGTTGGCAAATAGGTTGCCCGACGCATTACGCACGGCCACGGTCTCGGCGACGGTAGTAGTGCTGCTGCTATACCCGTCCAAATAATCAACATTGAGATTTGCAACCTTCGTGGTGCTGGCCACCACGAACGGGGCCGACCCTGTTGCAACCTGGCTGGTCAGTTGTCCCGCAACGCCTAGGGTGCTATTTATCGTTGTCGCTCCAGTGACATATAGCCCATCATCGGTCTTGAGCGTGTTGACGGCGCTGCGGTACAGGTTGCAATCGGCGCCGATGTACACCACGCCCGATGCGTTCAGGTCGATGCAATAATCCGTGCTCCAGCGCAGATCGGTTGTGCCGGATGAAAACGTATTGGTTACCGCCGGATATACCGCCGTTGCCGAGATGCCGAAAACGTTTGCCCCGCCGATGCGGAATGTGTGATAGGCGTCCGACTCGTAGCGCAGCACCGTGCCGCTGCGTTCCAGATACTTGGCGTCGCTGTAGATTTCGAGGCGCACCAACCGCAGATAGCCGCTGGCGTTGGTAGCCAACAGCGCCGCCGCCGCGCCGGGCGCAGAGCTGGACGTGACCGCGTGCACATGGTCGCGGTGCGCGAACACCAACGACGTGCCGGGAGCCGCCGCCGCCGCCGCTGTGAGCGTAGCGGGGTTGGTTGCGTCGAGCACCGTTTTCCACGATGGCCGCGTCTCGCCGTTATCCACGCCCAGCACGTTACGGACGGCGGCGGCGGGCACGCTGATGGCCAGCTTGCTCCATTTCGGCGTGACGTTGCCGATGATAATATCGCCATCCACCGGCGAGGCCGCGCCGGTGGTGTCACCGTGAATCGCGCTGAACAGATTGTGCGCCGTAGCCGTCCATGTGGCGGGCGCGCCGTGAGTATGGTCGCGCCTGGCTGCTACTACTGCTGTACCCGCCGCCGCCGCATCTGACGGGGCCATCGTCGTGGGCACGGTGGCGTCGAATAGCGCTTTCCAACTGGGCCGTGTTTCGCCGTTGGCGACGGCCAGGTGGTTGATAAGCCCCGCCGCCGGGACAGAAATGGCCAGCGCGCTCCACTTAGGCGTCACATTGCCGATGATAATGGAGCCATCGGCAACCGCCGCTGCTAGAGTATCGCTGTGCGTGGCCGATAGCAGCGCGTGAGCCGCCGCTGTCGTGGTTGCTGACCAGGATAACTGATAGGGCGATCCTGCTGCCGAGACCAACGCATAGCCCGCGCCGCCGGGCGCAGCGGCGGGTGGGAGATAGGCCACGCCTTCGAGCGTGAGCGTCGCGCCCGCCGCCCAGGTGGTATTGCCTGACGCGCCTAGCACGGTGAACTTGCTGGCCGCGCCTGTTTGAATGTCCAGGTTGCCGCCCGCTAACAGTGTAATCGTGCCGGTAGCGCCATCCCAGGTCGCCTTAGACGTCGTGCCCGCATCAGAGTACATCACCAGGTCGTGGCCGTTTTCGACGTGTACCGAGCCGCCACGGAAATAGGAACTTGCCGCACTGTCAATGTGCGCGCCTACATCCCCCGCGCTGGTTAGCGCGTTCAGCATTGCATCCGTGCCGGACAGCGATACGTCTACAATGCCGTCCTTGCCGGTGAGGAACAGGTGCGTATCCAGCGCCTTGAGCGTGCCGTTGCAACGGATATGGCCGTCCACGTAGAGATAAGTGCCCGCGTCGGGCAATGTGGCCGTGTTGACCAACACCTTATCGGTGGACGTGGTAGGTCGCACAAACGCCGTGCTCACCACATCCCGATACCACGGCCCGGTAAAGTCCACCTGGTTGTCATGCGCGTTGAACGAATAGCCGTTGACGCCGCCGACGGTGATCTTGCCGTTGGCGTCGGGTAGCGAACCCGCGCCCGCGTCGCCTAACAGCCCAATCACCGCAGCGCCCCAGCCCACGTCCGTGCCGTCCGACTTGGCAAAGGTGTTTGCTGCGCCGATGGCCAAGCGCGCCCACTTGGTGTTAGGCGCCGCGCCCTGGCCCGTCACCAAATCGCCGCGCACTACCGAGGCGGCGGTGGTGTCGCTGTGCGTGGCCGATAGCAGCGCGTGAGCGTTGAGCACCCCCGCGCCGCTGATGACTAGATTGCCCCCTACAATGGCAGTGGTAACGCCGCCTGCGCCATTGACATTCCCCACTCCCGCTGTGAGCGTCATGATGTTGGTATCGTCGGCGGTGAGCGATAGCAGGTGTTGATGATCGTCTGGCGCAGCGCGCGTGCCCACGCCTACGACGTTGGTGTTGGCGACGGGCAGGATGGCCAGCGCCATATCGGGGATCACGCGCGGATCGGTGTATTCGGGGTCGAGCCGTCGTCGCCCGCCGCCGCGTTGGTTGTCCTGCTGATCCGGTACGGGGTCGCCAAAGGTCAGCGTCAAACGGCGGAATCCCGCCTCATCGTATTCCGCCGTCACATCGCAAATTACGTCGTTAAGGGTGTAGCCGAACTCCGCAGAGTATACCGTCACCTTGTCGCCCACGTCGAAATGTAGGCCCCACTGCCGATCCTCGGTTTCGACGAACTCGCTCATCGTCCACGACAGCACCGGCGCGCGGTCAGCCAATTCCACCGCCATCGTGACCTCGTTGCTGCTGGGGATTGCAACCTCACGATAGAGCCAGGCGTCGGATACGTCGGTGTTGCCCACGTCTTTGGTGAAGCGGTTATCCAGCACGTTCGATACCACGTCGGTGGTATCGTGTTGGTATTCTTGTTTACGGAAACTGCCCTGCTTGTCGGTAAAGATGCACTCGTCATTGACGCCGTTGCCCTCGGTGCGGTCTAGGCCGCGCCGTGGATACCAGGTTTCGAACTCTGGATAGCCGCTGGCGTTGAGATAGATGTCCCAATCCACCTCATAGGCCGAGCCATGCAATTGCAAGAACTCGTAGATGTTCTGGCCCGTAGCCTTGAGCGCCACATTGGTAGGATATTCATTCTTGTCGGCGGCCACTGAAAAATTGGTGAAGGCACGCACGGCGCTAGTGGTTGGCGCTACGGGAGCCGTGGCCCCCAACACGCGCTCGATGAACCACTTGAAAGCGTTGTCTACCTTGGCGGTGGTCTCCAACGTCTCCCCAGTAACGGGGATGCCCACGCGCCAGCCCGCCATACGCGGCAAGGGCAAGAAGGTAAACTCGACGAATTGTTCATCTTGACCTACTTCATCGGCGTCCTTGCGCTTGATCTGATAGCCCGCGAACGTTTGCCAGCGCGTGCCGTCGCCTTTGTCCTCCAGCACGCGGATAAAGTGCAACTGCCCATTGGTCAACTCGGCCACCCACGGATCGTCGCGCCGCAACTCGAAGGTCAGCAACGACCCATAGCCGCCAAAAAGACGCTTGTTGTAACGCAGTTTGTGCGTTACCCCTAGCGTCGCCTTGTGAACCAGGGTCTTGTCATAGATCGTGACCTGGCAATCTTCCCAGCGATGCCCCGCAGGCCAAGATACCATCATCAGTACAAGCTCCCGTAATAGGGATACCAGGAAAGGACAATCGTCGCTGTGCCCGATGCGCAAGTAAGCGTTATATTAGTTGATCCTGTTGGATGCGAGATAGGCCGACTGGCGCTAGTCACGCCGCACGCTACTCCCGCGCCCGCGCCATGCGCATAGTATTTCACCATTAGGCGGTTTGTGCCGTAAGGTCGGCAATTGATAATCAAAGTATCGTCGGCGTCGGCGGTGGTCTTGTTGACCTCGATATAAGTCCCGTCCGAGGCTGCCAGCTTGGGCGTTGCAATGACGCCCGTAATCACAGCGTATACCGGGCTGGGTATATCGCCCACATTGTTGCACGCCACATTGACGGCGTTCGTGCCGTTGAAAGTCCCCCCCGCTGTAGTGACGGTTTCCGCGCGCCACCACGGCCAGGCGGCCAGATACTCTTGCTTGACCTGGACACTAAACCCTTCCCACTCGCCAATGTCGGGCTTTTGTGGGATGCAATCCAGGCAGCGCGTCGTTGCGCCCGCCGTCACACGCTTGACGTAACCTTCGCCCAATCGCTTGCGATGCCAGTCACACCAGTCGCCAATAGACGTTTCCAACGCGGCGGCGCTGGTATCTTTGAGCCGCACGGTGTAGCCATAAGTGCGCGGTTTGTAAACCGAGGCGCGGTACACATCGCCTAGCGCGTTCGGCGTCTCCTCAACCACATCCTCAGATTCCGGCTCATCGTAGCCATGCTCGGAATTGCGCAACACCAGTTGATCGGTGGTTGTGCCCGCAACGTATACCGTGTGGCTATTCCCCGCGCCGTCTACATAGTAGAAGCTATTCGCCATTATCCCCCTTACCCACTCTTAGCCGCCGACCAGGAACGCATGTCAATCGAAATGCCCTGCCCCGTCGTAATCCGCTCGCTGATGTCGCCCTCAGAGCCATCGTCGCTATAGCCGTGTAATGTAATCAAGAATCCTTGACTGTTGAGCGAGTCCACTGCCGCCGCGAGTTTGACAATGGCGCTTTCGAGCGCGGTTTGCGCTGTGTTGCCGCCGCCTATATCTGCCGCTGGGGTTGTAGGCGTGGTAGGCAGAGTCACGGTAGGCATAGTCAGCGCCCCTAGCCGCGAGAGCTGTTGGAATAGCGCCTGCACCGTGCCGATGTCAATGCCGCCCACGCTGGCTGCCTCGTCAATGGACTTGGCGATGTTGGCGATATTGCCGAATAGCTCCGCTGCGAGCTTGGCGGTTTCAGCAACCGTCCCTAATGCATCGCCCCACTTGTCTTTGATAGATTGCAAGGCAGGCACGAGAATATCCACGGCCTGCTTGAGTTTGTCGGCCATGCGTGTGACCAGGACGCCGACATTGATCTTGGAGAGATCGGTTAGTTTGGCGAACATATCGCCCAGGCTCAACACGCCGATTACGTTCTTGACCGCTTCCGCCGTGGCGCTGGCGTCGGTCAATACCTCGCCCGTGTAGCGGTCACGCACGGCGCGCAACCAGGGCACGATCTGATCCGTGGCAAGGCCCAGATTGGACAGGAATGATTTGAGCAATGCCGGGAAGGTGCTCCCCGCTGGTACGAGTTTGGTCAGGTCAATCCCCAGTAGCCCGAACAGCTTTTGCACCGCCTCGCCGATTGACCCCGCCTCTTTGACTTCCTCGGCAATGCCGCCCTTGATCTCGCGCAGCCAGCCGAACAATTGGCCACCCGTCCATTTGAGTTGTGCGATGTAGGCCAGCGCTCGCGTCTGATAATCGGCGTCTTGCGGCACGGCTTTGGATAGGTCGGGGCCTACCAGGTTGAACAGTTTGGCGACGTAATCGCTCACCTCGGCGGCCAGCTTTACCGCGTCGGACACCCCCGCCTGGACAATCTCATTCATCCAACCATACAGCCGCCCCCCGAACCAACGCAGTTGTGCGATGTAGGCGATGGCCTTCTCTTGGAATCCCTCGCCTTGCGGCACGACGGCGCTCAGGTCGGGGCCTACCAGGTCGAACAGCTTTTTGACGTACTCGCCGATGGCCGCCGCGTTTGTGACCCAGCCGATGGCGTCGCCTTTGATCTCAGAGAGCCAGAGCACGATCAGCCCGCCCAGGAACTTCAATTGGCCGATGTAGGCCGTGGCGCGTTCCTCGAAACCGGAAGAGGCAGGCACGAACTTTTCTAGATCGGCGGTGATGCCGAACACCGTGCTCACCGGCCCGGCGATCTCGGCGGCCTGTGTGACCATCGCCTGTGCGCTGGCAAAAATCTCGTAAAGCCAGGTCACGGCCATGCCAAAAGCGAACTTGGCTTGCGTGAAATAGGTCGTAATCCGTTGCTCGAATGTCTCTCCCGCCGCCAATGTGGCCGGGGTCAGCGCATCGAACCCGCCCGAGACGGAATCAATGATCGTTTTCAGTTTCGGCCCTACATCAGCCGCGCCCTTGATTTGGAGCGAACCGATTTCGACATTGGCGCGGTTGATAGCCGTTACCGCCGCGCCGATTACGGCCACGAATTGATCGCCCCACGTTTTCAGATCAGGCAGCACGCCCAGTTTCATGCCCGACAGGTTGGAGCCGGTCAGCTCGATCAGGTTTTTCAGCACGGCTACGTCAGCGGCGGCGCGTTTGAGGTTGGTCGCCCCGATGCGGTCACGGATGGCCGTCACCGTCTCGAATGCGGCGGTGATGACGCTCATGATCTGGTTTTTCCAGACGTTCAAGTCAGGTAGTTGGACGATCTTGATGGCGGATAGCTCGATTAGGGTAGAATCGAGCATCGTCTTGAACCGCTTGGCCGATTTGTAAATCTCTTTGGTCTTTTCGTAGCCGCCAAAGAACGTCTCCAAATCCACCACCGCCGTAGCGATGTAGGTCATCACGCGCTTGTACTGGTCAAGCCACATCATGATTTCGGCGTCGCTGATTGGATCGCCTTTGAGCAACTGGCCCAGTTGTGCGAACTGCGTGAATGACCCTACCACCTTGGAAAGTGCGCTGCCTAGCTCTTTTGAGACTTTCATTTGCGAGAGGGTCAGGTGGGCCGTCACGCTCTGTAATGTGCTCACCATCGTCGTGGCAAACTCGCGTAACTGCGATACGCCGTCTTTCCACCCCTCTGGTAGGCTGAAACTAAGCAGCTTGATGAGCGCCTGTTCCGCCAGGTCAATGCCCTGGTTCACGTCGCCAAGCACCGAGGCGAACTTCTCCGTCATGGGCTTGGACGCCGCCGTACCCGCCGCGCCCGCCGCAGAGGCCGCCGCCGGAACCGAGGCGGTAAAGGCCGCCGTGTTGATCGGCGGGAGCACCGGCGCTTTGATCTGGAAATTAGCTAATGCGGCAGCAGCGGCGTCTTTGGCAGCGGCGGCGTTACCTATCGCGGCCTGCTGTACCGCTAAAATAGCCTCAATCTGCGCTTGCGCCGATGTGACCTTGCCTTCGGCCAGGCTCTTTTCGATGGCTAGGCTATCTTGAGCCATCTGATATTCTGCCTGAAGCCGGTCGCTGCCCGCACCGTAGATCATTTTCAGCAGAGCGTCTTGTGTGGCCGCTTCCAGCCCCGCCTCTTGGCCCGCTTTTTCCACTGAAAGCGCCAGCGAGCGCAGCGTCGCGTCTTGTTGATCCTGTAACTGCGCCTGATACGCTTGGAGCGCCTGAACGCGCTGTACCAAGAGCGCCCGCTCTTGGATTTGACCTTCCGCATCATATTGCGCCTGCTCTTGTGCTATCTTTGCTTGATGCTTAGCGTCATATTGTGCAAGTTGTTGATCTAGGTCAGCCTGCTCTTTGGCAATTTTTACTGCGTTGCCGCTGGCCTGCGCCGCCGCGATCTGCGCCTCGCCCTGAGCCACAACCATCGCTCGCTCTTGCTGAAATTGCGCTTCAGCTAATAGTTGTTTGACCTGACTGGCGAATGCGTCCTGCTCGATTTGTAGTGTATTCTCTTGTTCTGCGGCAAGTTCTTGCGCATGAAAATCAGCAACGGTAGCGTTGAACGCCGCCATGCTCGACTGTACGGCTTCGCTCGAAAATGCCGTGGCCATCACGTTGCCTTGCGCCTGAATCTGAGTAGCCATCGCCGTATAGCGCTGCCCATACACATCCATAGCGTTAGCCGCATTAGCTGTAGCGTTAGCTGCATTAGCGGCTTGAATCGCTTGCGCGGTCATGGCCTCGCCGCCATATTTGGCTTCGTTGGCCAGCGCCTTTTGTACCAATGCCGCGCTGGAGGTGGTCATGCTGTAATTGGACACCGCCGCCGTGACGGCTTGAATGCCAGCGGCTTGCGCAGAGGTATCCCCTAAGCCGAGGTCAATCAGCCCCTTGCGCCCCGTGCCCGCCTTTTCAGCGGCCATCAAGTCTTCCATTGCCACATCGAGCAACCCGCGCCGCCCGCCTTCGTCCGGCGTGAGCTTGCTGATCCAATCGTTGCTCTGTTCGACCTTTTGCAGGCCCTCGTAGATTTTCCCGAACGCCTCGGCAATACCTATCAGAGCCTTGGCCGTGGCTGGATCGGTGATCCTGGCAAGGCCGCCCTCGATGTCGCCCTTGAGGAATAACAAACTGACTTCGCTGACCCGCTTGGCCATCTCGCCTAGCGACGCTGCGATATTCTTGATTCCCTCTTGCGCCGCTGGGCTATTGAGCACAGTCAGCAATTCGCCCAGGTTGTCTTTCAACGCATCGAAAATCGGCTCCGCAATGATGCGTTTGGTCTGCCCCATCCAGTCGGCCAAGTTGGACTGCATACCCTCGAAGGTCGCAGACTGCTTGTCCATCATGCCGCCGAACTTGTCTTGCATGACTTGCAGCAGCACCGAGGTCGCCTCACCCACCGGCGTCATCAATTGGCCCGCTTTGCTGAACTCCAACCCCATGCTGGTAAGCTCTTGGCGGGTGACGACGCCTAATTCCTGGAACCGCTGAATGGCCTCGCCGGTGGAGCCGGACGCAAAGCGGCCCACGTAGCCCGCGATTTGCTCGAATTGCACGCCGGTTCCAGAGGCCACATCGCCAATCATGGTGCGGATTTGGGCGGCGCTCTTGCCGAACTTTTTCATGGTGTCTTCGCCGGTTAGCCCGAACGAAGTCAGCACCTTTTCGGCGCGCACAATTTCTGGTAGCTCGAAGGGGGTCTTTTGGCCAAACACGGCCAGCTCTGCCAGCCGATCTTTGGCTAGGGTGGTGGATTTGAGGAGTACGCCCAACTGCGTCTCGTACCGCTCGAACTCGCCGCCGCCCGTGACGCCCTCGCGGAATACGCCGACAATAGAGGCAAAGCCCGCCTTGATCTGATTGATAGCGCCCATGACCAGATTGGACGAAAGCACCCCCACGGTAACTTGCCATGCCTGGGCCAGACCGCCTAGCGATTTCTCTGCTTCCCTAGCTTTTTGTTCGACATTGCCCTCCATCTCTAGCATGATCTTGAGGGCCGCTTCACGTCCTGCTGCCATGTCGCCTCGGCTTTGTGGCTGACTTTTGCGCCGCCGCCTGTTTGCTCAGTAGAATCATGTGTTCATCCCATAGATCAAGCGGCGCATCGGCGTACATCTCACGGCATTCCGCCCACGACCAGCCCGTCAACGTCATCATATTCAATAGCTCAGTGTAACGGCTGGCCGGGACGGTGTTTCGCTTGCCGTCGAACAGCATCTCATACTGCTCACGCAACTCCGCTTGCCAACGCTCCCAGGCGGCGTGCGCGGCGCATACGCGCGCGTCTGGGCAATCCTCGCACGCGCGCGTTTCCTTGCACTTGGCCTGGGTTACAAGCGATTTGCCCCCAAGGTAGGGTTTAGCTCAACGATCTGCTCCAACACCTTGTCTACCAACGGCGATTCTTGCGGCAATAGCCGGACGCGGTTCGGGCTGTATTTCCAGTCGTCGCCCTTTTCATCCAGCAAGTGCCAGCCCACAATCGCGTGCTCCAGGAGCATGGTGATCCGGCGCATCGAACGCACCTTCGCTTGCGTGCTTTGGGTGTTGTCGGCGTTGTTCGACACGACCATTTCCATCAAGGCGTCGTTGAGATCATCCACATCGCCCCGCGAAAACTGTGCCTTGATCTCGATCCACTCGCCGGTTTCCTCGTCCTCGATCCGCACTGGTTTGGCGTTTAACCCTTTCATTGCTCGATCCCCCTTTTTCTGTCTGTTAGATACCCACTACTTCGTTGACCACGATCACCTGGAATTGCGTGCTGTCGCTGTCTATCACCCGGAAAGGCAGCGTAATCACATCGTTGCCGTCCTGGTCGTCCAGGCTAGGAACCTCGGTGTATTGGATGGCCATGCTGATCTGGAGCGTCTTGTAAGTGTAGACCCCGCCCGCCGTCGCCAGCGCGCTACCCGCAAATACCAGCCGCACCAAGCGCGCCGATTCAGCCCGCGCCATGCCCAGTTCGGCCTCGCCCGTCGTATCGTTGCGGAACGTCAATTCGCCTTCCAACTCTGCGCCCACAGCGTCAATGGTGGAGAAATACACCGCGCCGTCAGCGGATTCGATGGCCACAATGCCGGTGTTGCCGCCGACGCTGAACCCGAGTAACGTGTTCGTCTTGGTAGTCGTGCCGATGGTTCCGCCCGCGTCGTCAATGGTCAGCACGCCCTTGTTGAACAGGATCTCCTCCACCGTGGGCGCGGTCACACTGGTGGTGAACGTGCCATCCGCCGCTTGCCGCCCGCGCAACGTCGCCGACATCATCACGGCCTCACCCGACGCGCCGCTCAGCTCGAACTCGGTGGCGTGCAAGTACGTGATAACGTCCTCGCGCTGATTGTCGCCGCATTCGGCGGTGAACGTAGCCGGGATTTGCTGCGTGGTATTGGCCAGGTCGAACTGGTAGATTTTGCCCGACGCCCCTGTCCCCGTATCAGCCGCGCCCGTAGTGGTCGCCTCCAGCGCCATTGCCAGGATGATCGGCAATTGCTCGAACGTCGCCGGGGTTTCGTCCAACTCAATCGTCGGCTCATAGTGCGGGATGTAGCTGCGCAGTTTGGGGACCAACTGCCCCAAGTCCTCGTCTGGGATCTCGATCTGGTCGCCGGGGTCGAGCGTTGCCTGCCCGCGCCACATCGTGTCGGTATCCACTTCCGTCCCGGCGGTCGTTTCCAAACCCAACAGTAACTTACGTAGTCGTCTTACGCCTGCCATGTTCTTTACTCCTCAATCGTCTGTTTGCGTTTCCATGCGATAAGATTGCTCGCCGGGTCATCGCATTTGCCCAGCGTAGTGACCTCGTATCCCAAAGCGGTGAAATCTTCCGGCAACAGCGCCGCCACATGCTCTTCGTGCGGGTTGCCGCCGTATGCGCCCTGGGGATATTCCCCCCACGGGCAAGCGACCAACACCAGATCGGCTATTTGCTCCAGCCGCGCCATCGTTTTCGCCAAGTCCCCGCGCGCAATGTGCTCCGGCCCATGCCACCAGACCACCGCGTCATAGTGTGTATCGGCCTCCCACGTGCGCACATCTCCCAAGATCACCCGCGCAAAACGCCCATCGCGCTCATAGTGCTTGGCGTTCGGCGGCCAGATTTCGAGCAAGTCTTGCGTGTGCAACTTGGACAACTCATTGGCCAGCACAGCCCGATCCGTGCGCGCCCCGACATAGAGCACTTTGCTCGCCACAGCCTGGGCGCCGAACAGTTCCGGCGTCGCCTTGGTCAACGTCTCCAGCAGTTTGTAGGCTGGCGTCTGTCGCATGTGGGCCAGGAACGTGTCGCGAGTCACGAATTGGTTGGAGGCGTGCGCGCTTTGCACCGTCGTATCGGCCCATATCTTGATTCCGTGGTTGCGGCACAACTCGCAAAAGTAAATGTCCTCCGAACGCAACCCCACCGCGTCTATCGCCTCCAACGGGCAATCGGGCCAGCCCAATGCCTGAGCCGCGTCATAATCGTATCGAAACCAGGGATAGGGCAACCGCTCGAATACCTTACGACTGACCAGAATCGCGCCTGTGCTTACCGCGTCACACTCGTATAGCCCTGGCGTGTAGGCCACCTCGACCATTGATTCCAACTGGTTCTGCCCCAATCGCTTGTACACCATCGGCTCGTAAGGCTCCCCCCGACGATAGGCCAGGCCCGCAATGACCTCGATTTCGGGATTCTCCTTCACCCGCTCCACCAGGCGCGTTATCGTTTGCGGCGGGTGCAATTCGTCCGAGTCCAGCATCAACAAGTGAGTGAAGGCCGCATTCTTCAGCAAGTGAACAGCGAACTTGTTGCGTTGCACATCGGTGCGGTTGTAATCCGTCGAGACGAATGTCCAGCCTTGCTGCGCCAGTTGAATGAAACTGAAGAACAGTTGCGGTGTGTGCATCGGATGGCGTTCCATCGGCACGCCCACCATCACATGCGGTTCATTCGCCGCCTGTACCGCTTTCCGTTTCGCGTTCCCCATCGCTTTCCGGTTCCTCCTCTTTGTGCCCGCGTCGGCGCGGGCGAACGTACACAAGCGCGGGCGTCACATCCACCGCCGCGCTCTCCTCGACCGCAACCACTTGCGGGCCATCGAACACCGCTGCGCCTACCGCTACCAGGTGGATCGCCAACTCAGACTGAATATCCAGCACGCTCCCTGGCTCGATATTGCCGAAATGATCCGTCGCCAGATGGTCAATCAACCGTATTTTCACTATTGCCCCCTTAGCCGCTCACCGTCACGGTGGGCTTTTGCTCCACTTCCAGATTGTAAATCAGCGTCGCGTGCCCCGCGCGGATTTCCAGGCTGCCGCCGGTCAACGCGCATTGCTCGCACGTCCCGCTCAGGGTGATGGCCGCTGCGTAGGCTGTACGAACGCTCTCGACGAATGGCTCCAATTCCGACAGCCGCGCATCCTGATCCAATCCCTGCCCCACCGGGTCGCCTACCACCAGAATCTCGAAACGATAGAGCATCCGGCAACCGTCCATCGTGTCATAGGCGGTATCGAACGTGCGCAAGATCGGGAAGATGGCCGGGACTTGCGCCGTGTCCACTTTGGGCGGCGGGTTGTCGAACGCGCGCACAATGCCCGTGATACCCTGATGCACCGCAAGCATGGCCGCTTTCAGGTCGGTATAGGTTTTGGCCATCAACGCACCCCACGGCGGCGAAATTGGTCAATGCCCATCGTCACATCTTTGGGGATGCCCGCCGGCACTTGCACCACGCCCGCCTCGGGATAGGCGATGGTCTCGTATTGGCTGGCGTCCTTTTGGTCGTACAAGAACATCACCCAGCGCGTGATATGCTTGGCCACATCTTGCGGCGGCTTGTATACGTAGATCGGCGTCGTCTTGGCGTGTGTGGCCGCCGTAGTACCGTTCACCCCGCGTACTACCGTCAACGTATTCGTGGTTGCCGCTGTCACCGTTGTCACCCACAGGTATTCGTCCTCGATTTTGAGCAACACATCGGCGTCAAAGCGCGGCGTTACGCCCCAGGCGTCAGCGCCGTCGGCGTCGGCCACTGTGATAGTCGTCACCGCCGCTGTGAGGCCGCTCGTATCGAGCACCGTATCGCCGCTGGCCTCGAATGCGTTAGCCCAATCATCGTGCCAGCCCCACATACCCGCCAACGTGATCGCCTTTTGCGTCGTGCCCGAATAGTTCAGGCTCTCGCCAGAATCGAGCTTGATCTCGATGCGATTGTACGGCGGCCCCGATAGCGGATAGGCCAGCACGTCGGTTCCTTCCACCAGTGTATTGCCCGACGAATCGGTCAGGCTGGTGATGGCCAGCAGGTCGGCGTCAAGATTGAGTTGGCGGCTATTCATCAAATCGAAATAGCGCGTGCGCTTTTCCGGCCAGCAGGGGCGGCGCGTCATCCTATCCCACTGCGCCGATGCGTAGCGACACATCAGCCGGATACGCGCATCATCCGCCGTCTCAGTGACCGCAATGCCCCGGTATCGTTTGAACGCCGCATAGCTCAGGTACATGCCGTAATTCATGCCGTTTCACCCTTGCCAAGTTCTGATGGCGGGAAACTTTGATCCTCAATCCATAGGCCAACTTTGGGTTTCAGGCGAGAGTAGGCCGCCGCTTCCTCCCACGGGAAATCAGCTATCAGCCAGAGTTTCCAGGGGATACTCATAAGCGCAGTTTGATACAGCTCCCCCCGCAAGCACTCGTAAGAGATTCTTACGGGCGCGCTCGCTGGCCCTTGCCAAGAGTAGTTATAGACAACATCCCCGCCCTGGCCCTGCTTTTCCGTTATCAGAATGTCGGCATATGCCCCCATATATCCCTGCCCTTGTTTGGCTGAGGGGCGAGTTATGTGCTCGCCCCATAGTCGTTTAGCCCCTAATCCACTCCGTTATGGGGTCGCCCCCGTTAGTTGTTCGAGGTCGCGATCTGTTGCCAACGGACACCATCGAACAACAATACCAAACTGTCATACTGCGCCAGAGTAACGTCCGATGGCAGGTTGACCGTCGCCCCGTCGGTATCACTGATTATAATGCTCGCATTGGCAGAGTTGACCATATACAGCACCGCCCCAGCGGAGATACTGCTGGTCATTACGGTGGCCGTTGACACACCATCCTCGCCCGTGAGCGAGACGTAGGAACTAGTCACGGTGATTACGCTGTCCTGCGTCACCGTCACCGTCGTGGGCGTCAGCGCAAGCACGCCTGCGACCGCCGCGTCATCGCCGACCACCAAATCGTCGGTAGTTGTCACGTCGGCACTCGTCACCGTCTGGGTAAACGTGCCGGTGTTGCCCGTCACATTGCCAACCACCGCGCCGGTGTGCGTCCCCACCGTGTCACCCGTCACGTTGCCGGTCACATCGCCCACCACGCCGCCGGTCGCCGTCAACACGCCGCCTACAGAGGCCGCGCCGGTGATGGTTGCGGTGTTGGCAGTCAGGTCGCCGGTAGCCGTTACGTCAGCAGAAGTCATTCCGGTGGTAAACGTGCCGGTGGTGAACACGCCGGTGTTGCCGATGATATTGCCCGTCACGTTGCCCGTCACGTTGCCCGTCAGATTGCCAGAAAGAGAAGTCGTAAACGTGCCGGTATTGGCAATCAGATCGCCTACTACCGTGGCGTCATCGCCCACCACCAGGTCGCCCGAGGCCGAAAGGTCAGCGCCCGATACAGTCGTTGTGGCTGCCACAGTGTTGGCCAACGCGTCGGCTGCTACGATCAGATCGTCAGTAACCGTCACGTCAGCAGAGGTCACGCTCGTGGTAAACGTGCCATCATCCGCCACAATCGCGTCGCCAAGATTGAAATCATCACTCACCGTCAGATCGTCGGTGGCAATCACGTCAGCGGTTGTCACCGAGGTGGTTACGCTGGCCGCGTTCATCGTGGCCGTGCCCGATGTGATCGAGTCATCGAACGTCTGCGTGCCCGCGAACGTGGTTACAGAACCCGATTGCATATCCACCACGCCGCCAGTTTGCACTTCCAACTCACCGCCGGTTTCGACGATCAGCTTTTTGCTGGCCCAGTCGAAATAGACGGGATTGAACCCCGATCCTAGCGGCAAGTTGCTCGCGCTTTGCGGCTGGCTCTGGCGCACCAACAGCCAGCCCACGCCGAACAGCGCCGCAACCACCGCAATCGAAAGCACCAGAAACCAGGTGCGACTCATTTTGTCCATCGTTGCTCCTCTAAGGGCGGGTTATGCACCCGCCCCGATTCTATTGGGATCAGCCCGCGTATTCGTGCGCGCTGGCCGTCGGCAACACCGCCGTCGTTTGCGTGACCGGTTGCGAGAGCGCCGGGCCAAGCAGGAACAGGATGTTCGCATACGAGCCATTCGTCACCGCCGCCACAGTGCAAGTCAGGAAATGATGGTCGGCGGGCAGCTTGGCGGTCTCGATGGCGAACGTCACCAACTCCCCGTCGTCATCGGCGGCGATGGTGTGCGCCGCATAGGTCGCGTCAATACTATCCGCCGTGCCGTTGGTCGCGTCCGAGCATTTGAGCGTGAACGATGGCAGGTCAGAGCCGTGAACCGTGCCCAATTCGATAATCACGTTCACCCACGGATAGCCCGATACGTCAAGGTAGCTGCCCGAGGCGGGATAGTCCGCAGCGGAAAGCGCGGTTTCGGTCAGCGCGTTACCACGCGCATACTTGAAGGCATTGCTCAGGTTCATCTTGTTATTTCTCCCTATCTATCTAGGGGCGGGCGCAATACCCGCCCCACTATCATGGGCCAGCGCGATTGCTGACCCGATCATCTGGTTAGCTCGTGGCCAGCTTGTACAGCACGAACCGCCACGGCTCCGTCACCTTGCCACCATAGCGACGCCGCATGAAGAACATGGTCATGTTCTGGCGACGCACGGCGCTGTCATCGAACCGCTGGATAGACATGCCCACGCGGTCGGCGATGGTGTAGCCTTTCAGGTCGCCAAAGATGGCGACATAGGCGTTCGCGGCCACGCTAGGCATCTCTTCCTGCTCCAGCACGGGATAGCCTTCCAAGGCGCGCCCCTGAGTGGCTTGCTGATCCTGCTTCCAGAGATAAGCGTTGTCGCTCTTGAGCTTGGCAATATCGCGGTAGGTCGCTTTCTCAGCGATCCACACCGCGTTCTGGCGATACTGCGAGTCAATCTCGTAGACGGTATCAATGATGCCGTCCCATTCGACGGCGTTAGTCGCCGTAGTGTTGTGGCCATAGCTCAGGCTCAGGCCGTTGGCACTGTCGGGCAGAATGCCTTGCGGCTTGCCGTTGCCGTCGCCCGCGAGGAACTGATTGTCCTCGACGATGCCCGCCGCCTCGGCAAACGCGCGCGACAGGTGTTGCTCGACGTTGTACGCCGAATCTTCGAGCATGTTCAGCGAGATCGGGCATTCGGCCATTGCGGTATACACGGGGATAGATTCCAGCCCATAGGTCAGGTTAGTCTCCGCCGTGCCCGCCGTGGGGGTTTCGTCCACCATCGTCACGCGCACTGCGTTGGGATACACCGACGTGCCGCCCGTAGCTTTGGGAATCTCGATCTTGTCGCGGCTGGTCGAAACGACGTTCGCGCGCGGACGCACGACGGTGTAACCGGCCAGGCGTTCGATCACACGCGCTTGAAAGTCAACCGGCACGACATAGCCGCCCAGCGTGTCGCTGGCCTCGACCATCGTGGATTTGAGCACCTTCACATCGGTGATACCCTGATCCAGCGCCGCCTTGATTGCGGCGGGGGTGAAGATGATCTCTTTCATCAGCTTGCGCTGCTCGTAATCCAGCGCGCTGTCGCCGCCGCGCACATAGCGCATGAAAGCGGCTTTCTGCGCCCAATACTTGCTCTGAAAATCCGCACCATGCAGATCGGTCAGGATGGCCTTGACGTCATCCTCAGCCGAACCGAACCGCTTGACATAGGCGGCCTTGACCGCCGGATCGCCCGCCGGTTGCTCAACGTGTTCATTGGGCAGATTGCCGTCACCGGCGCCGGGCAGCGCGGGGCGCATGGCCGCCGCTTTGGCAGCGCCGTCAATCGCCTTCTGATACTTCTCAGCCTCAGTGCGCTTGGCGTCGCCCTCTTCCAGATTGCCCTCGTTGTAGGCTTTTTCAGCCAAGCCGACGGCTTCCATCAACTTCTCTTGCAGGTTCATCTCAATCACCTCATCACTTCACTAACAGTTTGAGTAGTTCGAGCTTGCCCTTGCCCGCCGCCAACGCCTTCAGCCGCGCCTCCTCAGCGCCTTTGGCTTCATCGTCAGCCTGTTCGGGCAACGTCAGCCCTATTGCCTGATAAGCGGCCTTGATCTCTTGCACGGGCCGCTCTACCATCCGATATTCAGCGGGCGTGGGCGTCAGACTCCCCTCGGCAATCATCCATTGGATGATCTCGCCATCGGGATTCACGGAGCGCGCGCTCGATAACGTTTGCGAGCTTTGCCCCAATGCGCCCTTGCGCGCTAGGCTCATAATCGCCTGACGATATTTGCCCGCCATGTCAAGCTGGGTTTCTGCCCACAGCCCGATCTCGTCTGGCGTCATCACATCGTAAGCGCCTACTACGTCGAGCTGTACCTTTTCATCCTTGCCGTGTTGGTACAGCGTTGGCACGCGCCCCACCGCCTTGAAAATGTCGGTGAGCCGCTGAGTGCGCGGGGTAAAATACTCGCCCGTGATGTCTTTCTTGTCGGGCGCGCCCCACAGCACCAAGTATCCGCCGATGCGATTGGCGCCTAACGCCTTGACTGTAAGTAAGTCGTCCGGCGCGCTGCGCGTGGCTGTCCCCATCAACGATTCCACTGCCTCTACCGCATCAGCCACGTCCTCTTCGTCTGCGCCCAACTCGATAGCGCGTTCGATGATCTGCTTGGCGGCATCACGGATACCGCGCAACGCCTCGTAATCCCGCTTGCTATGGCGGCGGCCCACCTTGATAACATCGTCGGCGCTCTTGCCTGCTTTCGGTTCATTGGCAAATAGCGCCGCGACCTGGGCCTGCGCTTCTTCCACCGTATCGTGGCAAGCCACAGCCTCACCCACCGGCTCGTCGTTGTCATCAATCTTGTAGACACACTGTTTCCCGTCTCGCTCGAACACCTTCCAGGGCATATCAACCTCCAATAAAAAGCCCCATCTCACCAGCGGGGCCTTGCGGCGCAACCGGCAAAACGGGGCGGGGCGCTCATAAGAGCGCGCGGCCTATTCAGTTTGTATAACTATATACTATACCGCTTTTCGATCCATCTGACAATCAGCAACAGCGCGCGGCGTAATACCATCATGAACTCGTGCAGATCATCGCCCTCGGCAATTTTGTCCATCAGCGCCCTCTGTCCAGAAAATCGTGTATTGCTTTCTGTACCCTATCATCAGAATATACTTGTAAGGGACAAATGCTTTCATCGCCCGCGCACCATCGCTGAGCATCTTTTATAGATTCCACAATGCCCATGTGCCGATATACGATCTTCTGCTCTACGCCGAGCATTGGTTTTTGCTCTACCAATTCATAGACCGCTACACCACATATCGGCCCCTCAATATAAGTACGCCTAGTCGCTTCGCTGTCCATCATCCCGCCTTTGCCAGAATGTCGCTCACCGCATCCGCGATCTTGCCCACTATATCGTCGGTGTTATCGTCAAGCACATCTTGCGCCGTCAGCCAGCCGCGATCCTTGTGGAACGCCGCTTGCTCGTCTCTGTCTTGCACCAACGGCGCATAGCTTGCCTTCGTGCCGACTTGCGCCCACTTGCCCGCCGGGTCTACGGCCTCAGTCCAAGATCGGCCTAATGTCTCGGACGTTTGCGCGCTGCCTATTGAGCCATCTTTGCGCGCCCATTTGCTGCCAAAGCCGCGCTCGTACCAACGATTATTTCCCTTGCTCACAAAGCCGCGTGGCTTGTTAGCCTCTGAGCTTGGCGGATATACCGCGATCAAGCCCTTCAGGTGCAATATCGCCGCCGTCAGGATCGGGCGCAGCGCCTTACTTGCCGCTAAGTCGCCCAATGCGGCGCGCAACTTGTCTAGCCCCTCAATACGCACAGATGTGGCCATTAGCGTTTGCCCCAACGATAACTATGCCAGCATCTACAGTTCTTGACAACTACACCCTCTGTAATGTATAATTCATAGAGATCAGCTTGGAGGTCATAGACATAAGCATGTACATCAATATCCCGAATCTTGGCGATCTTTTGCGTCGTTATATCGCGGGCGAATCTGAAAACAAACTCGCTCGCGAGGCTGGCATCAATCGCTGGACTATGCGCCAACGCCTCTTGGCTAATGGCATTACACCGCGTAACCAATCCGAATCCGAAACCGTGAAGTGGGCTGCGATGACCCCCGCCCAACGCGCCGCCCAGGTCGCTCCCGCTCATAACGCTGTACGAGGCACTCGTTCTCCCTTGGAAAGGTTGTGCGCTCATTCGCGCGGGGTTGAACGCGCCATGAACAATATCTCCCCCGCCGAGAAGGCGCTGGCCAGCGGCTTGCGCGAACGCAACTTCCTTATCTCGCAACAGAAAGCCGTCAGCAAATACAATCTCGATATTGCCTTTGATGAAGTCCCCCTCGCCGTGGAGGTCTTTGGCGGCAACTGGCACGGTTTCGGAACGCACCGCGCCATTTTTTTTGATCGCACCATATACTTGCTCAATGAGGGCTGGAACTTGATTATCCTCTGGGTTGATGGACTCCATCATCCGCTTGGTATCCCCGCAATAGATTACATCGTCGCCTACGCAGAGAGCCTTCGCTGCCAACCATCCGCTGCGCGTCAATATCGGGTGATTCTGGGTAACGGTCAGCCTGCGCCCATTCGCAAGACATATCTCAATGCCCCTGCCGACATAGAACGACTTGGCTGCTGCTTGGATTCCGCCGGGTGCTATCACTTCATTCCCCGATAGAATACAACCCGGATGAAGCGGTGGTATTTCGTCCTCGTCTATATCCTGACCATCCAACGGACGGCATTGGTCGCACACTAGTTCATCTTTGTTGGTCTGCCAGAACGGTGTCATCTCTAGCCCCACCGCTTTGGCCTCTGCCGCTACCGCCGCCTCGCCCTGGGCATAGGCCCCCGTCACCTCTGTGACCGCGATCAAGTTGGCGCGCTCTGGGCTGAACGATACCTCCAGCGCCTCGCGCAGATCGCCCATCGTCTGCCCCGGCGTCTCAATATACCCCGCTACCTTGCCGCGCACATCTGCCAACGTTGTGGCGTCAATGCCTTTAATCAGCGTCCCGCTGTATTGCCGCGCCCACGACGCCGCGCGGGTTGCAATCAACGCCCAATCCACGCCCACCGGCAAAGTGGCATAGAGCGTACTGGCCCCACCCAGCGCCATGCGCTCTAGCTCGGGCCGCAACATGGCGATCCACTCGCTTTCCTCGGTATCCCAAAACTCTTCGTCCAACTTGCCTACGTCCGGCGGGTCGCCTAGCTTGCGCCAGATGCGGTCTATCTGATTGCCTAGCCCTACACGCACCAGGCGTGTTAGCCGCGCCTCGTCTTTGTCCTTGTGACCAGCATTCGGATCTTTGTCCCCGCGCTCGGTCTGGCGCGCCGCCTTCGCATACCATATCGGCGCGCGCACATAATCATCGTAGGCATAGCCCGCCAACACCGCCGCATTGCTAGGCGTGTGGCCGTTGGCGACATGCACTGCCGCAATGATTTGGCTATTCATGCGCCGCCTCGAATGCCGCCTTGACTGCCGCTTCACTGTGCGCGTAACCCAACGCCGTGCGCACGGCGTCTTGCAATGCTTGCGGCAATACCTCGCTGGCAAACGCTTTATCCGCTGGATTACGACGCGCTTTCATTTCCGCCAATGCCACACGCTCCCAACGTTTCAATTCCGTCGCTACCCCCAGCGCCGCAGCCTTTTCGATCATCGGCGGCTCGCCTTCGATTACTTCCGACGGCTCTTGCTCTGGCGCTTGTAAGTTGGCGGCGGCTTCCGGCTCAGATTGTGTTGGCTCTGGGCCAACTTGGAATGCGGCCAATTGCGGCGGGATTGCCCCCGGCGTCGGCTCAGGCTTCTCTTCCGGCTTGACGCCTAGCGTATCCTCTAGCCAGCCCGTCATCTTTTCCGGCGGCAACAGCGCCAATAGCCGCGCCGGAATGTCATCCCACAGCCGTACTTCTGGCTTGCCTTTGCTGGGCAGAGGATCAAGCCCGCGCTCTTGGCGATTCTCGTTGATCGTCCGATCCCCCGCGTAGGCGTTGTACTCGCTCAATTCCAACGCCCGATCTTGCGGCACGACATTCGGCGGCTCGAATAGAATATCCTCGCCATAGAACGGCGCGAGCTTGGCAGTCAGTTCGTCACAGAACGATGCTAACAGCGGTTGCACCGCGTTGCGCGCCAGACGAATCTCCCAGGCTAGTTGTGAATCGCCCGATACGGCGCTGTTGTACGGCGGAATGCCATAGATGCGGTCAATCTCATCACGGGTAAACGAGCGGCCTTCCATCAGGCGCATATCGGCGATGGTCTGCTGAATCGTTTGTAATTGGAAATCGCCCTCGCGGGTGAATAGGATGCGCCGCCCCGCCTCGATCTGCGTCTTGATCTCTTCTACCATTGCGTCGAAATCGGTATCGAGCACATTCGGGTTGAATGAGACCAACGCCGTCGGCACAGCGTTATCCTTGCGGTAAAAGTCGCGCATCCACCGCAATGAGGCCGTGTCGGTTTCCATCGGTATCTTGGCTGCGTTCAGCGGCGATAGCCCTTCCCAATAGTCGAACGGATTGGGCGTGCGCCAGTGCAAGATGTTCTCACCCGGCAACGGCGTCTCTCTGCCTTGCGCGGTGAACGCATAATCAATCACCTCGTACCCGAACGCGCCCATGCGTTTGGTCGCTGGCAATGGCCTTATCATATCGCCTGGCAACGGCCAAATCTCTACCGGCTCGCCCCGGCCAGGCCCGCCGCTCGACGTAATCAGTGCGTAGGCTTGACCCGCGAGCAGATACCACCACGCCATATAACGGATCAAGAAGCCGCCGCTCATCACGCCGTTAGGCCGCGCCAACAATATCTCGCCCGGATGGTTGTCAATATCCTCTAGCCCTTGCTCGCCCGTGCGCTGTTTGACAGCGATGGTCGCATCCGAGCTGGCCATACGGTCAGCCAGGAGCTTGATGTCCGAGTAAATCCACGATGAAACAACCGCCGCCTTGTAAGTGGCTATATCGTTGCCACCCGTGGCGTACTTGCCTTGATCGGCGATACTTTGCACCGGCGCAGCGAAAATGGACGGCCCGCGCCCCGTTGCCTTGATGGCCTGATTCTCCGCCAGCGCATAGCGCACGGCGTGAGCGGTATAACGTAACATGCGCCCTAACAGCGTCGGTCTATCGCTATCGCGTCTGGTCATATTTTGCCCTGCTTACACAGCACGGAATATCGGTCGTGACGGCAAGCTCACACCCTGCCACGCAATCGCCAACGCCATCACCGTATCATCGTGAATGCCGTCCGGCGCGCCATAGCGATACCCACCGCCTGGCAACCGTTGCATGTCATAGGCTTGCAATTCGGCCTTTTGCGTCTCATTATCGAGCAGCATCACCGCGCCCTTTTCGATGGCTAGGGCCAGGCTCTCGATAATCGCCTGCTTGCTGGTTGCCGAGGTGGTAAACCCACGCATCGGCAATCCCTCGCGCCTGAGAGCATCCACTAGCGGCTCACCCATTGCGTTGGTTTCCGCCCATACCGCTTGGGGCTGCCAACGCTCGCACAATGCCTTGACGCGGCCTAGTTGGAAACCATAATCCACGCGATTGAAGCGATCCAGCGCCACTTGTCGCCTGGTCGTGGCGTCTATCACGCTCGCCACTGTCCAGTCATAGGACTTGGCCCAATCCAAGCCGACTATATAATGATGGCCTTGCTCTGGCGCTGATAGCGGTTGCAAGATGCTCACCATCAATACATTGCGGAACACCGCGCCCGCGTCGTCCACGAACGCCGCTAGAAACTCTTGCTCGAAGGTACGTTGCGGCATGGATTGAAACATGCGCTCCGCTTCCCCGAACTCGAAATCGGGATTCTCTAGCGGATGCGGCTGACGGATCAAGCGCCCGTCTTGGATCGCTACCCCTAGCGTCGGCACTTGCCACGACACGCTATCAGCCCGATCCTTTGCGCCCATGTGCTCGCGCCAGAACCAGTTACGGCCCTTGGGCGTGCCCATAATCAGCGCCGCGCCGTTGGTATCCGAGAGCATCGGCCTGAGCACCTGATACCAGGCTATCTCTTGCACAAACCCGGCCTCATCTACAATCACCAGATCGGCGGTTTTGCCGCGCGCCGTATCGGGATTGTCCAGCGACACGAATGTGATTACGCCGTTGTTTGGCGGGCAAGTGATTCTCATATCAGAACGGTGAAAATCAGCTACCCCGCCCGCCGCCTTATAGCACTCTTCCCAACCGACGGCGCACTGCTTGTACACCGGCGCGCCCCATACCACTTGCAAGCCACGCGACGCCGTGCTCAATGCCACGCGCATGGCCAGCGTCGTCTTACGCCATCGGCGGCCAGCGGCTAGGAACTTGAACCGCGCCGGATGAACAAATACCACGCGCCCGCCGTCATGGAGCTTGGGTATCCGATACCGGATCACCGTCTCGTTTGGCCGCGCTATCGTTGCTACCGCCACGCCAATTCTCCGCTTCCTCGAATACGACTGTGACTTTAGCGGCAATGTTGCCGCCGTCGGGGCCGCTGACCTCTTGTTTTATCGCACGCCCCCCCACTTCACGGGCTATATCATCCAACACGCCGCGATAGGCAGAAACCTCGGCGGCATTGAACTCTTCGTATTCAACGATCTGCGATGCGTCCTTTGGCCCAATGCTCTTGATCTGTTCTGTCCACAAAAAGCCGTTGAACAAATCCTTTTCCATTAGCATCGCAAGCTGCTTCAAACGACGTACCCGCTCTGACTTAAGCGCCAACCCCTCAACAAGCGCGTCTTGCTCTCCCGCCCGTGTTAGCGCATCAATCTCTATGTCGCGTGTATGCCGATAGTAGTCTACCTGGGCGCGGGATACAGAAAAAGGCGGGACATAATCAGCCGCCCGCTTGTTAATCTCGTCGGATAGCAGCCCTTCGGCGATCCAGCGTAGCACCGCCTCTTTTTGGCTCTTGCGAAGCCTCATCGTCTAATTCCGTCAAACCTTTGTTAATTGGCACAACCGTTATCATCAACGCTACGCCCTGCCAATCGAGCAATTTCTTGGCTTCCTGCAGTTCACTTGCTGGAATATCCAACTGGATACGCCAAGTGTCTTGGCCACACTTGATCGCTGACTGAATGGCCGGAAACGCTGCAAGGAATGTGGCATGTTGTACATCATCAGTCATGCTATCATTTGCCTTACATTTGCCCCGCCCTATCCTCCTCGCACGCTATGGCGCTGGACTTTGGCCACGGAGCCTATCGGTTACACCAGCCGCCGCTGTTTGGCGGGTGGGAGGGCCACAAAAAGAGCCGCAAGGATTTCTCCCTACGGCTCTATCATAAGCGGCCCATGTTAACCGGACTGCGAAAATAGTTGCAATTCTTGCAATGGTTTTCGCAAGCGGCCTAGCGAACGCCCGTCTGTGATTCGATGTACCAAATAGTACGCTGGCGCACATCCAAGTAGAACGGATCGGTTTGGATCAAGGTCAAATCGCGGTAGATAGTGCTGGGCGAAACGCCGAACGTCTGCGCCAGTTCCATGATCTCGCACTGCCTATCGCTTAAAAGCTGAACGATCTGCCACACCCGCTGCGTTCGCGTCATTCACGCCCTTTCCACAATCTCCATCTGGCCACTCTCAATCTCTTCTCGAATCCTATCCCATTCGCATACTAATGGCCTTACCCAACCCAGATCACAATCATCAACTACCGCGCGAGAGACGGGGATTGTTACAGCGCACCGTTTCTTATAGCGCACAGAATCCCAACACGCCGCAATGGGGATACTCCCATCCTCTAGCACACGATACTGATACCTTACATCATCATAGATAATATACAAGAACCCCCGATCCTTTGCCTCCTTATCTAATGCCTTCCAGAAAGGCATCCCATATAATCTATCTTCTATACTTTCGCCATTTGCGTAATTCATTCACGCCCTTTCTGGCTATGCCTCGTCATGCAATCGCACTTCGACATAGGAATCGCCGCATAACTGATGTTCGTCCAGTTCAGCCAAGTGAAGCATATCAGCGTCAAACTTGCCAAGCCAATCCACGCCTAGAGCATATCTTTGCGATGCTTCAATTCTGTCAAGACCATCAAGCGCATCAAACACGTCGCCTATGCTATCGGCCAATTCCGCGCTCACCGCCGGTTCACGTTCCGCCGCCTTGCCCTTCCACGGCAACGCCAGCGCAACGGCGCCTAGCAACACGCCCCGCAAAAAGGATCGTCGGTTCATTCGGTTGTCTCCTTATAGCTACTTATCCCTAGCGTCTCCAGCGCATCGGCCAATCTCGATCCGCTGGCGCTATCGAGCACCGCTAACGTGCGCGTTGCCATTCCACGCCAATCAGCCTTATCAGCATCAATACATATCGCCCAATACTCGAATCCACCGGCCAGCATAACGGCCAAGTATTCGATGCGGCCCCACGTTTCGCGCGTCATGACGTCAGTCATGTTGCCCCTCCCGCTTATTCCACCACTGCGCGACGGCGGGCTTGGTTCTAAACCTGGGAGACACAATCCCGCATCCCTCGGAATGACATCGTACTCGCCAATGGCCGTCTGGTGTCCCGTCATCATAGCATTGCGCACGATATTCCCCTGGCTCCCCACACCTGGGACACCCCGCAAGATATTCGGCCTGCGCGGCGAGCGCGGCATAGGCTGTTGGCCCCTTGCCAATCGCCCCACATCTACAAAGCGCAACATATACACCAAATTGAGGCTCAACAGCGACCTTGCCCCCGCAGAACGGGCAGCGCGGCGCAGGCTCAGGCTTCCACGCTTTCAGCGCGTCGAGCGCGGCCTCTTTAGTTTTGCCCCAACCAAGCGCGCTGCAATCGCGACAACGCGCCTCATGCTGCATAGGGCACGACATGAGCGCGCTCCAATCTAGCACGCCTCCGCAATGCGGGCAGCGCGGCTCAGGCTCAGGCTCCTGATACACAAGATAGGCGTCAATCGCGGCGGCGGGGGTTTTGGCGAAGAGGCCCACAAACTCACGACAATGACCACACCAGACAGCATATAACTTATAGGAAAGTGCAGACTCAAAGACAGATAGCGCTTCGCCGCACCTCTTGCACTTGCACCCCGCCAGCCGATCCACCGGCTCAGGCTCTTTAACTGGCTCTGGTGTAAACTCAGAGTCAAACCAAAAACCTCTAATACAGACAACGCCGTTACTTTTTGATGTGGAAACCGGCATTATGCGACAAGATTTCGTACTACGTAGATGACAGTCATTACAACGATCATCACTACTCAATTGTTCCACCGTCACGCGCACGCGACGGCCAGAGAGCGCCGCCCAGTCGCCCTCTATCATCGGAGCATCAATCGAGATTCCGACGTGCAAGTCGCTGACTTGCCAACTGCATAGTTTCCCCTCAACCACAACCTTGTCACCCATACGAAAGTCCTCCATCCTCTAGGCTACTTTTTCGGCCCCGTCACCGTGACCTCGCAAAAGAACGCCACCAGGAACATCAGCACCAACGCGAGGCATTGCAGCCAGGCCGGGGCGTCGAAGCGCCCCATCATGGCCAGGCCCACGAACACCAGAAACACAGCCCACATCACCGTAGCGCGTAGTTGCAATGCGCTCATGTTTGCTCCTTATCTCCTCCCATACAGCGGCGACCATCGCCACCGCCAGACCGTCTGCGCTCGCAACACCAACACGCGCGGCGGGTGGGGATGGCGGCGCTGAATGCGCTTGGCGTCCTCGACCGCGTGTACCAGCTCGACCACCTGGTCAGCCAGCGGCGCGAGCGTGCGCTCGATCTCGTACAGCCAGGTAGCGATCATGGCGTGGATCGCCGCAGCGCAGCGCGCCATAGCGTTGACCACCCGGGCCAGCCGTTCGGCAAAGGCGTCAGGGTTGTTCATCGCCCATCACCTCCACTTCTTGATTAGCTCTTCCAGCCGCGCTACCTTTTCTTTCAGCGCGGGTTGCTCGTTGACGGCGTTCACCAGATCGCGCGCCCTCGCCAACGCATCATCGCCATACGCCGCCGCAAGCAGCTCACCGTCGGCGTCGCAAATGCGCACGATGCCGGGGACATTCTGAGACGGTTCGCATGTCAGCGGCAGTTTCATGGCAACACCACCCCGATCTCGACGCGCGCTGCGTGATCCTCTCCCGGGTCGGCAACCCACCGTTCCGCACTAATCCAGTCTACCCAGCGGTCGTCACAGATCGCGACGCCCTGCGCCGCGTCCAGGATCGCCTTGACAATGTTATCCAGGTCGCCTTTGCGATCAGTGCGAATCGCGGCCTCAACTTCCAGCCGCGTCTTGGCGGGCAGCATCTCGGCCCCTATCGCCGCCATCTGCGCTTTCATCTGCACGCGCAGCGCCTCTTGCGACGCCAGATAGCGCTGCGCCTGCGGGTCGCTGAACTTGCCGCCTTGCGTCATTCTGACGTAAGGTGTGATGTGGCCCGTTAGGGCAAACTCAATTCGGTTGGTCACTTTAGCGCCTCCATAAACAAAGATGGCTGCACAATCGGGTTCTTTGGCCCGTGGCTCCTACCACAATGGTGCTGGCAGCCACTGCATCGCCACCAACCCCCGTAGGTTTTCTCCCACTTCACCAAACCACTAGGCATGCCTTTCATCCGGGGCTGATATTCGCACTCTGACATCACAATATCATCATTAGACGGCACGACGCGCTCGGTGCGCTTCCAGTTGGTCATCGCATCATCCCTTTCAGTATTATTGCGTTCATTCTTTCCCCAATTTCGCTCGTACATCTTTTGCCCATTCCGTTGCCTCGCCGACAGTTATGTCATGCTCGCGGCGCTTCATTTCCGCCAACTCCCGCGCCGCCCATTCGCCCGCTTCGATTATCGTCTTTTCTGCCTCTCGCGGGTGGGCAAATAACCACCATATAAAGCGCAGTAGGTTCATCGCCCGTCACCTCCATATTCAGCATCGCCCCTACTTGCCGCGATGATCTCCCGCGCCTCAGCCCAGTCCGCCTCGAAGCGCGCCATCGCCTCGACGCTCAACAGCACGTAGCGCGTCGCGCCATGCTCGACGCACTGGTAGGCCCGGATCGGCCCGTCAGTCAGACGTACTTGTGTGCGTGGCTCCTTTCCCGCGTTGAGTGCAGTGCGCACTTCGGGGAATGCCTCGTCAAATACTATCCGCGCCCGATAGACCTCAAACTTAATCATGTCATATTGTAGCCGTTCAATTCGGTCATCATCGTATAGCACGAGCAGCGCCTCTCGCAGCCGTTCGATTTCTGCCTTGTCAGCCGCCCGCTCGTTGACGGCGGCCACAAGCGCGTCAGCGTTGGTCAACGCAGAGTCGCCATAGATGCTCCCGATACGCTCCCCTTCCGCATCAACGATATATACCCCCTTGGGGTTAGGAGACGTGTTGATACCGATACACGTCAATGGCAGTTGCATCACTTTCCCCTTATTATGACAATAATCTCAATAATCTGGCAGAGCGCAAATGCGCCTACCATCCCCGCCGCGATACCGCCAAACACCCGCACAAACTCCGCCAGGGCCGGGGCCATCATCATTTGCTCCTTATCCCGATTACGGCCAGCGCCTCGTCTATGCTGCGAACTACATAGACGTGGCCATGCCAGGTCTGCGCAAACAACACCTCGTCTGGCGTTAGTTTGCCCGTCGGCGTTTTGATCTCCATCAGAATCAGCCAGTCCCTACCCGCATAACCTACAAGCAAATCAGGGCAGCCATGCCCCACATCGGCCAGATCGAGCACCGACGCGCCCGCTTTGCGCAGCGCCTCGACGATCTCGGCTTGGTTAGCGTCGCGCTTGCCGTGATTCATTTTAGCGCCTCTTGCGTAGCAATGGCCAATCCACACCAGAATCGGCAGATTGATATTTCCCAAACACCAGACCGTCCTCTATATACGGATTCTTCTTAGAACATTTGCTACAAGTTGAATAATCCTGTAACGTCTCGCTCCCGCCGCCATTATCTGATGATGACGTTGATCTAGAAATAGTCTTCCCGCATGTAGAGCAAATAATCACAAGCGTAACAGTACCTTTTCTACTCATTGTTATCTCCTTCTAATACTTTCTCCACTTGCTCTGCGATGGCCTCGGTATCGCAATGCCCCTGGCACTTGGCGTCCCATGCGCGCAAGAGCGCGCGCAGCCGCTGATTTTCGTCCTCCAAGTTCGCAAGAGCCTTTCTGTCTTCCCGCATAGATGCACCATCTACGTCGTGCATGAGGCGCAGCCGCTCGATCTCCGCTTGCATCGCCGCCCACTCGTCAAGCAACGTGGGTAGAACGGTAGCCAGCAGATACCCGACGTCATCATGGGAAATGATCCCCACCCGCAAACCAGAGCCATTGTCATGCAATTCCAGCCTCGCCCGCCATGCCGCAATCTGTTCAGCCGTTATCGTCACGGTTCACCCCCACCTCCCCCCGCGTCGAGCGCGTCGCGCAACTTGTCTATCTCATCAGGATCCACCATGTAGTCATGGGTATAGTCCCCGTAACCGCCAAAGCGCGCATCCTTGAACACGCCTCTAGCCGCTTGTTCGATGGCCCGCAGCCGCTCTACCTCGTCGAGCAGCGCGGACAGGGCGTCACGGGCAATGATGATAAAATCAACGTCATCAACATTGGGCACGAAGTCGGCAATCATTATCCCGTCGTTTGTCTCCACTGACGAACACCGATCATTCACCCACGGCCCAGGCGCCGCCTTGTGCATCAGCGCCCGCCACTGCGCAATCTGTTCAGTTGTTATCATTCCCTACCTCCTCAGACTTTGTGAAATCCGCCGGAATACAGTCAGTTTCATTTAGCCCGCTCTCCAAAACATGGAGAGCGTGCGAATAATTCCAACTGCATGGCCGCTCACGGAGGTCGCACATGCAGCCGCTTTCGGCGCAGCGACTATCCTGAGCGTCAATCGCCGCTTGTAGCGCCATAATGACGATTTGTATATCGTCACTCGAGATTAACCACCATTTCATTGCTTCCCCTCCTCCTCACCAACCGTCACCGTACATAGCGCCGTCGTGGGCGCATGATCGCCCGCCGCCCAGCGCGCTTGCGCCGCCTCGGTTTCGCGCGAGATGGCTTGCAATAACTCCCCAAACTCTACCATTGACAGCGACGTTGCCAGATCAGGCGCGCAATTGGTATAACGTTCGATCTGCGCTAGTGCTAACTTGCACCATTCGTCCAGCATATCAGAGGCTCTTTCGCTATCCACTCTGGTCAGGAGCGCGCCCAGCTTGCACATGCGCGTAATCCGCATAATGTCGCCAATGGTTACGGAATCAATGCTGATTGCAACGAGGCGGGTTTCAGCCATCGTTTACCTCCAGCGCCTTGCACGTAATCTCGCCAACGCCCGTCACCACTTTGCAATTCGGACACGCTCTCATAGCAACCCCCTTGCCACCATAAACGCCGTCGCCAGATCAATGTCGGCAAACGGGCTATAGGCATCATCTAGCGGCGGCGCGGGCGTCCACGGCTTACGCCAGATGCGCCACGCCAATACCACGCAGCGCGCCACTCGGACGGGCCAGGAAGAGACGCGCCGATAGACTGGCTCGCCATAGACAACGCCTTCGTATCGCAGTTTCATGCTTCCCCCTCATACGGCTTTGGCATAGGCCGCCAAGCGGTGACGCGAGTCCATCCAGCGCCCGTCCAGGCAAACTCGACGGGCGTCAACAATTCAGAACGCAGATTCATCCACTCAACGACAGTGGCGTCATAATAGGCAATCCGTATGTATCGCGCCGTAGGAGCGTCAATCGGCCCGTCGCACATCGTTACCAGGTATTCGCCCGATTGTCTCGGCAAATCCGCCGCGCTGTGTATCGGCGTCCAAGCACACAAGACTTTGCTCATGCTTCCCCCTCATACGGCGCGGGCCGCTCATAGGAAGCCCACGCAATGACGATCTGATAATCGTCGGCGCGCCCATCGCCATAGGCTTTTTCATCCCAACGCGCATGATATAATGACGTGTCGTTAGCATAGGGCAACTAACGTTTATTGCTATTATCCCAATCCGCTAGTTCTACCTCGTAACTGAATCGCCCGTCCTCATTATCGGTTTGGGTTGTCACCCAATAGATGCCCCCCTCTGACGGCAAATCCGCCTCGCTCTTGATTGGATGCCATACTACGTCCATCTCACCCTCCTTTGACAATCTCTTTTACCAGATCATCCATCATCTCAAAAGTTATTCCTGGCCAATTCCCATTAGCGTCAGGAGAGCCTTCTATGAAAATCCATAGGCGCAGCCGCTCATTTCGGATGAAAAGGCGATCAATCAATGCCCACAAAAAGTCACTTGAGAGTTTCATCTCATCCTCCTATAAAAACCTCGCACAGCGGCGCGCCTTCCCTTGCCTTTTTTTCACGCGGCGGCAACGTCGGGCCGCAAAAGCTAGAATCGTCTAACTCTGCTTCACGCCACAACTTGGCTTCTTTGTCCGCCGCGCAGTCGGGGCAAGGCTGGCCAGATGCAATCAATACACCGCATACTGGACAATGTTGCAATGGCTCACTTTTTGCTATCGCTGTGTTGATCGCGTCGCGTACAGTACGCAGACTGCGCCCCATGAATCGCGCGATGAATGCCCGTGAATGACCTTGCCGAAAGAGCTTGACCATTTCGGCGCGCTCCTCTGGCGTGACAAAGGAATAGCAGCGCGTCATTCATCCCCTTTCGTATCCCCAAACAGGCTGTACTGGTCAACGTGATCCTCTTTGCGTCCGTATATCCACCAATCCATGACTTCTTGTGCCGTTTGCCAGGTGCGCGGCTTGCCCTTGGCGGCGCACTCGACAATCATACGATCAAAGGCTCGCAAATAGGCATTATAGATGCGCGGCCAGCGCCGCGCATCTCGCTCCATCTGGCGCGTGTTCCCCATCGGGCACATCACGCAGCCGATGCGCTTGAATCCCTCATCATACAGCGAGCAATAGGGCAGGTGCTCCTGACGGATGTAATCCCACACGTCGCTATCCGACCAATCAATGATCGGATGCAATAAATTGCGCTGTGTTTTGTAACATAATTCCACCATGCCGCGCTTGCGGCGCGCGACACTTTCAGCCCAGCGCACGCCGGTAATTACGGTGCGCCCTTCGCCGCCGCGCTCTTTCAGCTCCTCACAACAGTAGCGCGCAATCCGCGTAGGCGGATAGCCGTGAACGGCTATCAATTGCCACATGCTTTGAGCTGGACGCTCAAAATGCACTGTCGGATAGTGCTCACGTATAAATCGGATAATTTCCGGCGGGTCAACCGTCGTCACCTGGTAGTGCGCATCGAATGTGACGCCCGCTTTGACGGCAAGATCGTAAATCACCACAGAGTCCTTGCCGCCGGAAAATGCGGCCCAATAGCCTTCCGGTGGGCAAAACGAGCGCAGCCGCAACAGCGCGACCTCGACGCGATCTATCTTGCCGTCTAGCGTATACTCAATCAGCGGCATGTTTAACCATCTCTTCTAGCAGCGTAGGCGCGCGTCATGGCTTGGGAGCCTCGCCCTGCCCCTGTTTTTCGGCGGAAAGCCGATCCACAACCTCGTCAAGCTCGGCAACCTCTAGCGTCAACAATTTGATATTCCAGTAAGCGCGCTCAAGTGCCTCTTTGGCAGCCGCTATTCTGCTTTTATCCCAGTGAGAATCGGGGGCCGATGCCATTTCGCGCAACGCTTCTAACTTCCAATTCCTTATCCATCGCGCGCATCCCCCGCAAAACCACTTGTTCGCATCCCCGGCGCCACTTGCGTAATGGTAACCCATGCCACACCGCTGGCAGCGCGCGTTGGGTTCGTGATAGATAGGCTGTTTATTACCCATCTTTTCTGATTGCCCCCATACGCTCCGACGATTCCTCGCTCCCGTGATCCGCCAGTTCGTCAAGGAATTGTGCCGTGAACCAGCCCTCGCGATAGACCTGTTCGGGAGTCAGATGACTGGCAACAACCATCTGAGTCTCGGCAAGTTGCTTAAAGGTCTTGGCTAAATCGTTACTATTTCTCGTTTTTTGTGCCATCTTGCTCCTGCTTTTCGCCCTGCCCCACGTCGAGCGCGGCGAACGGGCACTCGTCACGATGCGGCTCGCCTCGTTGTGAACCGCACACCCGACATTGCCAGATAATTTTCCCTGATTTGCGGGGCGGGTGGGCGTAGGCGCAACGCTCAGCGCGCACTAATGCACCCCGCAGCCGCTCCACCTCGGCCCGCAGCATAGCTATCAGCTCCGCATCAGCTTTGATTGCCGCGTCTGCGGCCTCATATACCTCTCGCAGCGCGTCGCGCTCGGCTTCGATCTTGGCCGCGTCTCGCCCCTTTTTCACGTCGGCGCACAGCCGCCCCCACACTGCCAGCGCATCCGTTTTATCATCATATGTGCGTATTGTCACTGTGTAGTCATCCCCACCGGACACCTCAATAGCGTGCCTGTACTTCGCGTGTGGACAATCGGCGCAATCAATATCATTGTTGCAATCATCACTATATTCGTGGGCATAGTAGCACGTAATGCTCGACTCCTGATCATACCACTCAGATTTGTCGCTCATTTCGTCATCTCCTTCAAGTCGCCAGGCTGGAGGGCCGCCTGTGCTCGACCCAGCTCGGTGGTTCCCCACCCGGGGGAGCTGAACAACTTGATGGTCTCCTCGTCGTACTCGAGCCGAGTGAGCCGCGCCAGTCGTTCGGCCCTGGCCTCCGCAGCGGCCAGCTTCTCTCGGATGGCGTCGTACCCATTGATCGCCTGTGCAATCGCCTCGGCGCGCTCTTGCGCGGAGACAAGCAGCGTCTGCCCCCAACGCCCCTCGGTGCGCGGGTAGACTTCGGCAACCCAAGCTGTATTACCTTGCTTGATAATCGCCATGTCCCAATCGGGAGCAGTGCGGCGAGCGCGAGGCACAGTCTCCAGCGGCAACGCAAACAACTCACTCATTGCTTTCATCGTTCCCCCTTCTTGATTCTCCCCACGCGCCCCTTACCGTTGCGCGTGGTATGCGTGACTTGCGGCGCGCCGATGGCGTCCACCGCTTGCGTCTCTTGCACACACGACAGCCCCGCCTCAGCCAATTCCGGCTTTGGCCCCGCCAAGAGCACAACGCCGATACGCAGAATCCTTTGCGGCGGCGCGCCATAGCATTGCGCGAACAGCGCCGTCACCTCAGCGTCGGTGAGCGTGGCTGGGCGGTATTCGGCGTAGCGGGCGGGATCGTTCATTCTTCCTCCCCCTCGATGCGCGCCAACAGCGCGCGCGCCTGCTCGCATTGCGGACAGCCGCAACCGCCGCCGTACAGATCGGCGCATTCGCTAGGCAGTTGCCCCCGATGCGCGGCCATGATCTGCTTCAGCAGCGCCGCCATTTCCGGCGCGACGGCCATGAGGCGAGCGCGGGCAATTGCGGTTTCTTGCCCATTGCGGCTTGGATATGCTCTAGCAATTCGGTATCCCTTGGCGTCCACAATTAGCGCCGTGACATTCTCAGGGTCACCACTGTTCATGACGCGCCATTCGCTTTGTATCATCGCCCCTCCCTTTCCAACGGCGCGATCTCGTTGCGCGCCGGGTCTACATACAGCGGCCACCAACCACCCGCCGGGCCGCGCTTCTGTTTGTTCAGCCCCAGGATCAGCAGATTCTCGGTTACAAGTAGATCGTTCATCGGTTTGCCGTCCGGCCCTTTGAGCGGCTGATCCATGATCTCGCTCAACGCCGGACGCCACAACGAAAGCATCGTATGGCTGTATTGTTCGATGGCCGATGATTCCATCACGTCGTGCTTTTGCGGCAACTTCCATGCCCGCTCATTCGTGGTCCGGTTCGATTGCGCGCCCATAATCACCGGCGCGCCGATGGTGAACGAAAGATCGCGCGCCCGATAAGTCAATTCCATAATGTCTGTGCGGCGGTTGTCGCTGAATGCGTGCGCTCCCTCCGGTGGGATCAGGTTGAGGTAGTCCAGGAACACGGCCACGAACCGGCGGCCCATCGCTTTTTCCAGCCAAGCCAATGCCTCGCGTACTTGCGTCAACGTCATGCGCGGTTGTTCGTGGCGATCTGCCAGGCTGTTGCCCAATACCCATAAGGGTAAGGCCCCACGCTTGAACGCCGCTTCTTCGAGGTGTTTCATCTCAACGTCCGAGAGCTTGCCGTCTTGAATCGCCGTTGCGTCAATGGTAGTTGCGTGCGCCAGATCGTAAATGCCCATCTCTTCTACGGTGTCTTCCCACGAGACATAGACAACCACCGCGTCTTGCCAGTCGCGCTCGACGATGTTACGAGCCATTTTGCGCGCCCAATTCATCATAAATCCCGTCTTGTAGTTACTGGTGTAGGCATGGATCACGCATAGGTTGCCCGCAATCAAAGGCTTGATAGTTTGATCTATCGCTTGCCATCCCAATGAGACGCCCTTGCCCGACATTTCGATGCACTTACGAACCTCTGCCAATGCCAGGTCGCCGACTCGTTGCGGCTCGAAAACCGTACGTGGCTTCATCCCCAGCGCCTCATTCCGCCAACTTGCTCAGGCTCTTGCGGCTTCCCCCGCGCCTGCAATTTGGGGATACCTTGTTTATACCACTCGCGCAACCATCCCCAGCCGTTCGGATTGTAGCCCCGCGCCACCCACTCGCGGCGGCACTCTGTTAAGCGCGCATCATCGGGAGCCTCGCCGAGAATAGCCATGATCTCATCGTAGAGTTCAATCGGCGGGTATCTGCCATTGTTGATCTGGCGGGCGCATTGAATTGCCCGCGTTTTGCTGCGTGGATCAGAGGTCTTTGTAGAGCGTTTTTTCTCCACCGGGGGAGACAAGGGGGTGTCATGCGCGTCAGCGCATCCCGCATCAGCGGGTTCAGATATATATGTAGTAGTCTCTGTAGTAGTCTCTGTTAAAGATTTTACCGAAACGTCAATATCCATTTTGCTGTTTGGGTAAAATCCATTTTCACGTTCTGATGAAATCGTCCCACGCCAAACGTGCAATAGCGCATCTTCAATCAGCCGGACGTGAATGGTAGGCGAACCGTTGAACTTGTACAGTTTGCGCTCAATTATCCCAAGTTCCGCGAGAATGTCCAATCCACGATCTACCTGCCTTGGAGAGACACGACATTCATCCCACCATTCCTCGCGGCTCTTGGCCAGCCACAAATAGCCGTCATGCTGGACGCGCAAGCGGCTTTTCCCGTCTTTGGCGGGGAGGTTCCAATAGACGATTTGACTGAGCATCAGCCCCGCAACCAAGTCGCCAGTCATATCTACATAGATGAGCTTGAAATCAACTCGCTCTCGGTCTTGCTGTTCAATACGAATGAAATCTTCCCAGTTCATATTCATGCCGTCACCCCTCACATAAATGGAAACCCCCGCGATCTGAGCGGGCAAGCGCCAGAACACGGGGGGAAATCCCAACTATTCGCCGACGCTTGCCCGTCGTGGCGGCTCTCACCGTCACCCCTATTGTAGCATACATCGGCGTCAATGTCAACATGAACTTTCCTTGTCCAGTTATCCTTTTGCCGGGATCGCGTTATTCAGCAGCCAACGCAACTCCCGCCCTGTCATCTTCGACTGCATGATGCAATCGTCTATCTTGCCCGTAGGCATCAACACTCGACACTTATTCAACCCGATCCGCTGGCACAACGTCCACGTTTCCATCCTGGCGTCCGGGTCGGCGATGATCGTCACGCGCTCTACTTCCGGCGTTAGCAGCGGGGTTATGGTTATATCGCTGACATCTTTCCCAGGTATCCCAAGAAACACAAGCGACGGGTTATCCAATGTGGCGCACACCACCATGATCTTTTTCTCACCCTCGGCAATCACTACTTGCCCGGCGATAGGCTTTTCAGCGTCGCACAGATAGAGCGGCGCGGGGCCTGGCCAGCGTATCTGGTAGCGATATTTCTTGAGCTTCTTTTCACCAGCAGCGTCCAATTGTAACAGCCGGTGCTTGATGTTCTGTACCTCACCGCCCTGCACGGCAATGGGGATGGTGAGCGTAGGGGCGGTGTATTCATCGCCGTGGACATAAAAGGTGTGCGCTGGATCGTAACCAAGCTGCCAATAGTCCTGCCAACTATCGGGAATACCGCATCCACGCCAGAGCGCCCGTCCTGTTTCCCCGGCGTGCTCATAGTATTGCACCCACAACCGTTCCGAGCGCAGAAAGGCCAGCGCCTTCTCTGCTTTGCGCCGCGCCGCTTCTTGCTCGGCCTCACGTTCGGCGCGCCACTTTTCCATCTGCGCTTCGTCCGGGCGATGATAGGTGGTGTCGCCGAATTGATCGGGGAAGCGCACGATATGGCACTTGCGACACCATAGCACCGGCGGGTTGAGGAACAGCGCGCAGCGGTTGGGCCACTCGCCGTCGTGCGGCTCGCCGCCACATTCCGGGCAGGTGCTGGTATAGGTGCGCTCGTTTTCCTGTTGTACATAGCGCACCTTGCCTTCCAGACATGCCCATTGCGGCGGGAGCGACGCTTCTCTCATCCCTCTTGCTCCCACGGCACAGCCATAGCGAGTGCGTCTCTGGCGCGTTCGATGACGCCCCTGGCCGTGCCGGTGGTGTGCTCGATCAGCCATTCGGCGGCGTCAAGGGCCAGGGAGAGGGCGAGATCAAAGGCGGTCATCCTAATACCTTTTATGACGCGCATTGAATGTCTTGACGCCAGCGCCATAGCCCAGCGCCATAAGCAACTCGCACATGAGCTTATCGGATTGGGCGTGGGCCTCGACGCTATCCTCTTCGGCAAAGAGTTTGTCAATCCGGCTGGCAAACTCGTCGGGCGTTATTTCTGCGGGTTGCAACGTCCAAGCCCGCCCGCCATTACCCCAAAAGTCAATGAGCGTGATCCCTCCCAAAACGCAAAGCGCCTCGCCTTGCTCGCACGCTTCTTTTTCTGCCAGATATTGAGCGCGCTCCTTGGGCGGTATCCACATTAGCTCGTTTTCTGGCCCAGCGTATTCGCTCGACGCAATGCGCGCCTCGCCTGACACGTCCTTCTCAACCAAACGCACCGAGAACATCGGCATTGCGCGCGGGTCTCGGTCTGCGCTCCTATCAGCTTGCCACGCCAGCCAGCGCGCCTGAGAACGATTGCGAGCAACTACCAGATCGTGAATCCGATAATTTTCGTGGGGGCTACTGCCATCCTCTAATTGCCAATCGGTACTTGCACTGATTTCCTCAGATAAGACAACATAGAGGTTCATTGTTGCTCCTCCAAACGCAAAGCGCCCTTGTAACGATGTGTTGATTGCCAGATCAGCACATATCCCCCCGAGAAGGCGCGGGGTGTTACATGGGCGCTCGCTACGATTCTTTTATTCGGTTCAACGCTGATGCGTGAAACGACAAACATAAAAACCTTCTGTTGCTCTAATGATACGTGTCTGATCTGGCAACTCCATCCTATCACATCTCGCCCGATCTGTCAAGCCCCCATTTTGCGCACAGCAGCGCGTGCAAGTCGGCGCGGCGCATGATCCACTGCGCGCCCATGCGCTTGGCCGGGGCCGCGCCAGTGGCTACCAGGCTGTGTAGATGGCCATGCGAGCAGCCGAGCGCGCGCTCCGCTTGGGCGAAAGTGTACCAGCCGAGACGGTTCAGTAGGCGCATGATGGGCCTTTCGATTAGGATTGCGCAGCGATCTCTGGCCGCTCGATTTGTAGATAGACGTTTTCGCGGCGTCTGTACGCGCGCAATGTCCATTCCGGCATATAGCGCCTAGCATAATAGCGCATTGTCTCAAGAAGGCTCTCTGCGATTGGGACATTTTCGCATGTTAGACAGACTGCTGTGGAACGTTGTATGTTGTGTTCCAAGCTCTGCGCCATATCTTGTATTTGCGCCCACGCATTGGCGTATCGAGCCGATCTGGAAGGCGCGCCGAGCTTGAACTCTTCGGGCGTAATCTCTTGAACCTTGAATGTCACTTGTTGCGATTCCATGATTTTCTCCTTTTGATTCTCTCTAACCATGTTTCCGGGCGGCGGGGTTCGGGAGTATTTCATCCCCAAGCGATACCGCGAAACGCCCCCGCGTGCTCGATGTGGCCGCTGCTGCGCGTGTACGGCGCGTTGCCAGCAGCGGCGCGGTTGTCACGGGCCGTCACCCCGCCCGGATTGCTGCTGTAACCACCTGTGAAACATAACGATGCTGCCCGCCACGGCCACATTGTAACTCTCTTGGCGCACGGCGGGGATGGACACGACGCGCTGGCATTGCGCCAAAACATCTGGCGGCAAGCCATGATCCTCAGCGCCTAGCAGATACACCGCCTGTTGGGGATGCCAGAAATGGGGCAACGGTTCGCCGCCCATCTCAACGCCGATCAATTGCGCGCCGCATGGCCGGTGGCTGGCAAAGTCATCCCAATCAGTGTATTCCCACAGCGGGATGTGGCGCGGCGTCTTGCAGGTGTCGCTCGCCATTTTCTCGTATCGTTTGCCCACCACAAAGATTCCCGCCGCGCCAAGTTGATAGGCGCTGCGCCAGAGCGTGCCGATATTCATGCCCGTTTTCGGGTGGTAGACGCCGATGTTGAAATAGCCGCGCACGATTCTCCCTTCGCAAGTAGATTGTAGCGGGCGGCCCAGCCCGTGTTGCGAACCAGGCCGCCGGCTGATTGCCGGTTACGCATCCGGCTTGCCGACCCTTTGCGCGGGGCTGAACCGCACTTGGCGTATCGCCCCGTTCACCGGCAACGCTATGACCAGCGGTTGGATTTGCACCTGCAATCTTTCGTGCCCCATCGGGGCCGTATTGCGCCTTTCACGCTCGCTGGAATGGGGGCGGCAAGATTCGGACTTGCTTGCTGGCCAGGTATCCGCTCCCGCCAGCGGGCGCACGGAGTTTTCAACTCGCCCGCGTGTTCCCACCAACGCCGCGCCCCCACGATCATCCCGCAACTCGCTCTAGCAGTTGCGCCTTGTACCATTCCGCCGCGCCGCGTTGAGCCGAGCGACAAATGTCCCCGATGTGCATTTCGTACAGTTCGGCCATGATGTTGGCGCGCTCTTCGTCTCGGATGTCATCGGCGATTGCACGCATGATCTTGCCAATGTCGCGGGGGCTGTTTTCGAGCTCGCCCTTTTCCGCCAAGTGCTGTACCGCCTTGCGCCAACGCGCCTCGGATTGAAACGACTCCAGATAGTTGTCGAGCTTGCTCTTGCCAGAGTTTTGTTTCCACTCGCGCTTGTGGCGCTCGCTGAACTGCTCACGTACCAACTTGGTGAACAGTGGGAAGGTACGCCCGCCGATGGCGACAAGCTCGTGATAGTTCTTGATGACCACGCCTTCGATGATCTCGTTACCGAGAAATGACGGCGTAACCAACAGCGCCTTCAGCCCCTCTGTGGTGATCGGCCCGCAATGGAGTTCCGGCACAACGTCAATCTTGAAAGCATCTGCTAGTTCAAGCAACGCCTGGCGATTGGCCCAGCCGTCATCCCCCATCCACACATCGAACAGCGCCAAGTGGTTGCGCGGGATACGCTCGTAGGCCAGGGTATTCTGCTTAGGCTGTTTGAGATATTCGGCATAGAACCACCACCCCGGCGGGATGCGATGGGCAATGCTGGTAATATGTGTCACGGCGGGCGCAAACGTCTTGTCGGGATTCTCGACGAAAAGCTCGTTGTGGTGGCTGCCAAAGCGAGCGCGTCCATCGGCGTCTACGCCCCAGCGGAATTGCGAACCATCCACCTTTTCTTGCACGATCACATCGCCTACCAGGGCGCGCTCTGTGCCTTGCGCCCCCAACACTAGAATCTTGGTATAACTGAGCATATCGGCCACGATCAACCTCCTTTTTGTAAATCCGTCCCAAGCCCGCCGGTGGACTTGAGCCACCCTCTGCGGTTTACGAAACCGCTGCATCGCTGCCTATGCTTGGCGGGCGATTTGGGCCGCTGCCCGCCTGCGGCCCCCCGATGATCCAAAAGGATTGTCCTTTCGTCGCGGGCTATGTGGGTTGTCAGTGCTAGTCATTTGATAGGCGTACAGTTTGCGCCGCAAACTCCCGTTGCGACTCGTCTCCTCTCATAACCGCTGCCGCATTGCTTTTTTGCTTGATGTTTGTTGCCTGCTTATGCGCTTATGCGGTGGGCGGGTGATTGCGCCAAAGCTAGGCGCGCTTGATAACGTCAATCAGATCGTTGAGCTTGGCAATACGTTCCGCGCGGGTTAGCTGATCGGCGCGCTTGACATTCTCCCTAAGCGGCCATGCACAATATCCGTCTCCGAAATCAATCCGATATGGCACTTGGCTTCCTGGCATATCAACGCGGTTGACGCGCCCCTTCACCCACACCTCATCGCCCACCTCGATGGGCTGATCTGGCTCTGGCGGGGGATTGGCTTCGAGCGCGTCAAGGCGTTCCTTGATGGCGGCCAGAGCGCGATCTTGCATATTCATGTGCGCGCGCCGCCAAACATCGAACGTGGTTGCTTCTTTGGTGAGGTTGGTTTCTAGCGCGGACAGACGGCGATTAATCGCTTCGATCTCTTTTGTAGCTCCTGATGCCGTCAACACCGTCTCATCGCTAAGTGCGTTGGAGATGATCCACAACTGCTCCTCAATGTTCCTGATGCGCTGCCCCAAATCAGGCGCGGGGGCTGGCGTGTTAGCGGGTTCGAGCATGTCGGAAGAGACAATCATCCAGCATCCAGCCATCCAGCCATCGGGATAGAATCTTTTTGTGTCACAGGGATAATTCGTCCCTACTTGCCCCACGATCTGTGTCCCCTTCAATCGCCACTTTTGTTCGTTCACGATTCCTCCTTAAAACGGTTCCTCAACTGTTGTTGCGCGGCGCATTCTGGCGCGAACCGCAATCACGGCGTCTAGCCCCTCGGTTTGGTAGAGGATGTATTCCTCTACGCTCAACCAGGTTGTACCTTCGCACAGCAGGCACGGCTGTTCCTCGCCTGGTTGCGGCTCGCCCACGCGCACCGCCGCAAGATACTTGACGCCTGATTGCCCGCAAAGCGGGCAGCCGATGTGTGTAGCGCTGGCCAGTGGCGGACGCGGCTCGCCTTCGTCGGGCCAGTGTAGATGCGTACCAAAGGCGTCGGTGGTTTGGGTTTGTGGGTTGCTCATGGCGTCGTCACCTTTTCGACGATTAAACTCTCACTTTCGGCCAGCATGCCCTCGACGGCGATCAGCAACCCCTTAGCGTCCCATGTTGGGATAAGGCACTTTCGATGGGTGTTATTCAGCAGATAATATTCGCCCGTCAACGGCTGTCCGGTGATGGTAACAGTGCTTGTCACCACAATCGCGCTAGTGGGCGATGGCGTCGCTGTGCCTCTTTCGAGCAACGCGCCGATCTTCTGGTCAATAATCTTGTCATCTGTCTCGGCTTCCAGAATCGCCATGAT
>Ga0172380_10000938_pt1 | contig 52347 bp, 50 predicted proteins | sample Leawe162metaG_FD_119747 | JGI IMG/M metagenome (GOLD analysis project Ga0172380, IMG submission 119747) | Leachate microbial communities from a municipal landfill in Southern Ontario, Canada - Leachate well 162 metaG | ecosystem: Engineered > Solid waste > Landfill > Unclassified | place... | reverse complement strand
GCTCGAGCCCGGCCGCGCCCGAAGCGATCCGCTTCGACGTCAAGGCGCTCTGGAACATCTCCCCGCTTGCCACCGTCGGCGCGATCGTCGTCGGTTTGACCATGGCCGCCTTCCGCAACCTCGGACCGATCTATGGCGAGGAAATAGGTCTGTCGGTGACGGCAATCGCCACCTTCATGAGCGCCGGCATCGTCGGGGGCGTCGTGTTGCAATATCCGCTTGGCGTCTATTCCGACCGGCTCGACAGGCGTGTCGTCATCCTGCTGACGACGGCTGGAACAGTCGCGACCGGCCTCTTTCTCGCCTTTGTCGCCGGTGACAGCGAATGGGCCAATGTTGCCGGCGTCTTCGTCTTCGGCGCCTTTGCCCTGCCGCTCTATTCGCTCTGCTCGGCTCACGGCAATGACTTTGCCAAGGAGGGGGAACACGCGATCGTCTCGGCCGGCCTCCTCTTCTTCTGGTCGCTCGGCGCCACCATCGGCCCGCTGTTCGCCTCGATCCTGCTCGATCATTTCGGTCCACGGGCGCTGTTCGTCTATACGGCGGCGATTCAGGCCATGTTCATGGTCTATACCTTCTATCGGATCGCGGTGCGCGAGGCGGTCCCGGCGGAGGACCGCAGTTCGCGGTTCCGCGCGCTGCTGCGCACCTCCACCTTCTTCAGCAAGCTCGCCGACTCGGCCCCGCCGGACAAGAGGGATTGAGCTATGCCCTGCGCCTGTGGCCGTTGGCAGATTTGCCGGCGACCAAGTGTTCCATTGCCACATTATTGAATGCCGGAAGACAGGGGTGTCTGCCTATATGTTTGTCGTGTAACCGCCCGACGGTTGACAGCAATCGGCATGTCGCGCGTGATGCGAAGGACAAACCAAGGAGCAATCCCGTGCCCAACCTTGCTGCAACGATGACCGTGCTTGAGCCCCATCTCGGCCTCTACGCCTACTACGATGGCCGGATCGCCGGAAAACGCCTGCATTCCGCGGCGCGAAACTGGCTCGACGACGGGGCCTACGAGCTCGGCATAGCCTCCTACGCGATCGTGGCGGGTCACGAGGCAATTGTCTATGACACGCATGCCTCCCTCGACCATGCCCGCGCGGTGCGGGCGCATCTTCAAGGCATCGGGGTGACGTCCATCCGCGTCGTCCTCAGCCACTGGCACACCGACCATATCGCCGGCAATCAGATCTTCAGCGACTGCGAGATCATCGCCAACCGCCTGACCGCAAAGGCTATGCAGGCGAACCGCAACAAGCTTGAGAACGGCGACCCGCCGATCCGGCCCGTCGTCATGCCGAACCGGCTTTTCGAGGGGAGCTTATCCCTTTCCATCGGCACACAGGTAATCGAGCTTCAGCAATTCGATATCCATAGCGCCGACGGCACCGTGATCTTCATGCCGGTAAGCGGCATCCTGCTCGCCGGCGACACGCTGGAAGACACGATCACCTATATTTCCGAGCCGGAGCACACGACTACGCACATAGCAGAACTCAACCGCCTTGCTTCTCTGCCGATCCGCCGGATCCTGCCCAATCACGGAGAACGCGAACGGATCGCCTCCGGCGGCTATGACATCGGCCTGATCGACGCCAACCGGGACTATTTGCAGCGCCTTCTCGACCGCGTCGATGATCCGGCCCTCGGCACAACTTCCCTTCGGGATTTCGTCGCCGAAGACGTAAAGGCCGGACGAATCGTCTATTTCGAACCCTATGAAGAAGTGCACAAGGCGAACATCGCCGAGATCAGACGTGCTCGCGGCGTCACCGGCATGGCTTGACTGACGATCGATGGCAAAAGCGCCCGTCAGGGGCTCTCGGCGGTGCGTGGTCGTATTGACATCGCGGGACGAAAGGGGAAGGAAGGTTAATCAGATATTTTCCTATGACCGAGCCGAAATGATCGAAACCACTGCCGCTCTCGAAGAAGCCTGCCTCAAGCTCGCCAAATCGGACTTCATCACCATCGACACCGAATTCCTGCGTGAATCGACCTTCTGGCCGGAACTCTGCCTGATCCAGATGGCAAGTCCGGATCTCGAGGTGATCGTAGATCCCCTGGCCAAGGGCATCGACCTTGCACCCTTCTTCGCCCTGATGGCGGACACTTCGGTCACCAAGGTGTTTCACGCGGCCCGCCAGGACATCGAAATTATCTTTCACCTCGGCAATCTCATTCCACATCCGATCTTCGACACGCAGGTCGCTGCAATGGTCTGCGGGTTCGGCGACTCGGTTTCCTATGACCAGCTCGTGCAGAAGGTGAAGAACGTCCATATCGACAAGACGTCGCGCTTCACCGACTGGAGCCGGAGGCCGCTGTCCGAAAAGCAGCTCGAATACGCGCTGGCCGACGTCACGCATCTGCGGGACGCCTATCTGGCTTTAAAGGCCGAACTGGAGCGCGAAGGGCGCGCCGACTGGCTGACTGAGGAAATGAACATCCTGGAGTCACGCGAGACCTACGATCTCCATCCCGACGACGCCTGGCAGCGCCTGAAGATGCGGCTCCGCAAGCCCCAGGAACTGGCCGTCATACAGGCCGTGGCCGCCTGGCGCGAGCGCGAGGCGCGCAACCGCAACGTCCCACGCTCGCGCGTGCTTAAGGATGATGCCATTTACGAGATCGCCCAGCAGCAGCCGAAAGACACCGAGGCACTCGGACGCCTGCGCACGATCCCGAAGGGCTGGGAGCGCTCGAACTCGGGCGCGGCCATCATCGAGGCCGTGAACGCTGCCCTTGCATTGCCGAAATCGGAAATGCCGCATGTGCACCGCCACAGCCATGTGCCGGAGGGTGCCGCTGCGGCTGTCGAGCTGTTGAAGGTGCTGTTGCGGCTCATATCCGAGAAGCACGGAGTGGCCGCCAAGGTCATCGCCAACAGCGAGGATCTGGACAGGATCGCGGCCGAGGGCGAGAAGGCCGACGTTCCGGCCATGCATGGCTGGCGGCGCGAACTTTTCGGCGATGTCGCCCTGAAGCTGATCGCCGGGGGTGTCGCGCTGCGCTTCGTCGACAAACGGGTCGAGGCCGTGGAGCTCCCGGAACATGGTAACGCTGACGCTGCGGAAGGCTGACAAGGCCGATATCCCCTTCATCATGGCAACCGAGCGGATGCCCGGTTACGACCGCTTCCTTGGCCGTTTCGAGGAAACAGAGCATCTCCGCCTGATCGGTGACGCGAGTTGGGCGTATTTCGTCGCGACCGATGAAAGCGGCTCACCCGTCGGTTTTGCTATCCTCAACGATCTCGACAATCGCGACGGAAACGTCTGTCTCAAGCGGCTCGCCGTGCGGGAGGCCGGCCAGGGCATTGGCACAGCAATGCTGCCACCGCTCCTGTCCTGGGTCTTTGAAGAGACGTCAACCCATCGGTTCTGGCTCAATGTCATCGACTACAATGTGCGGGGCCTCAGCCTCTATCGCAGAGCCGGATTTGTGAAGGAAGGCGTGAAGCGCCAATCCGCGCTGCTTGCCGACGGCAGCCGCGCCGATCTTGTCATGATGTCGATCCTGCGGCCCGAATGGGAAACCGGAGACACAGAATCATGACGAACGGCAGAGATCTCACCGCCAATAATGCCGAAGGCTTCGCGAGGGTCGCTCTTGGTCATGTCGAGCGGGAATACCCGCACAAGCCCGGCCATGTGCTTGGCCGGGAAAGCGACGTGCAAATCCCGCACGCAACCCACCCGGTTTTCTACGGCAGCTTCGACTGGCACTCCTGCGTGCACGGATACTGGATGCTGGCCCGGCTCCTGAACTGCTTTCCGGATATGCCTGCCGCCGAGGATATCCGTGCACTCCTCGACCGCCGGCTGACACACGAGAACATCGCCGGCGAATGCGCCACCTTCGACCGCCCGATGAACCGCGGCTTCGAGCGGCCCTATGGCTGGGGCTGGCTGCTGAAGCTCGCGGCGGAGCTGGAGGCGGCCGAAGACCGCAGTTTTGCCCGGGCCCTGCAGCCGCTGACGGAGCGGATCGTCGCGCGGTTCCATGACTTCCTGCCGCTCGCCACCTATCCGGTCCGGGTCGGCACCCATTTCAATACGGCCTTCGCGCTAAGGCTTGCCGCCGACTATGGTGACGCCATTCAGGATACGGGCCTTCTCGACCTGCTGCGGATGACGGCAATGCGCTGGTACGGGCAAGACGCCAATTGCCCGGCCTGGGGCGAACCGTCCGGTGATGATTTCCTTTCCCCGGCGCTGATCGAGGCGGAATGCATGCGCCAGCTGATGCCGCGGGACGATTTCCTTGCCTGGTTCGGCAGCTTCCTGCCTCAGATCGAGGCCGGGAAACCGGAGACGCTGCTCAGTCCAGCCCGCGTCTCCGACCGATCGGATGGAAAGATTGCCCATCTCGACGGCCTCAACCTCAGCCGCGCCTGGTGCTGGCACGCCCTGAGCAGAGCGCTTCCGGAGGCCGATGCGCGGCGGGCGATCATGGTAGCGGCCGCCGATGCTCATCTGGCCGCTGCCCTCCCCCATGTCGCCGGCGACTACATGGGCGAACACTGGCTGGCGAGCTTCGCCGTGCTGGCTCTGGAGGCGTGATGCCAGCTGCGGACAGACTATTCGAACCGGAAGGCCAGCCGCTTGCCGGTTAGCTTCGCCAGTTGCTGCAGGCGGCCATCGAGTCTTTCGCCGGCGAGACGGCGGTATTGCGGCGGTACGACGAATTCGAGGTCCAGGTCCGGATTCCGCGAACGTTCGAAGGAGAGGTCATGCACGACCCCCGGCATGGAGGCCGAGAACAGGTAGACGACCCGGAGCAGGCCGCCGAGCAGCTTGGCGCGCTCCAGCAAGCGCTGGGTGGCAATCGTAGCCAGCGGCCCCGTCTGCCCATCATCATACAGGCCTTCAAAGCGATAGTAGTTGGCGAGAGCGATGAACGCACGGCCCGGATGGGTAATCCCGATGAACGAGGAATGGGCGATCACGTTGAGCGCCTGCAAGCCACGATAGTCCGGATGCGCCCGCCAACTGATATCGGCAAGCAGGCAGGCGGCTCGCCGGTAGCGACCCTCCTCTACCGTTTCCACGACATCGAAATAGGGCATCATGCGACCGGTCCATTCGGCCAGTTCGCGCGCATGCTCCGGCGAACGCGCCCTCAGGATCGCCAGTTCGTCGGCTGCCGCGATGAGCGGATCAATAGTCCGGTCTTCCTCCGGCAATAGGGAATAGAGATAGCCCTCGCGCACGCCCTGCGCCGAGAAACAGACGCTTGCCGGTTTCATCGCGTCGAGCACCTCGCGCATGGCCACGGCGCCGAAAGGCAGGAGCGCACGCCGGCTCTTGGAGACCGCCGACCAGGCCGGATCACGGGAGTCGCCGTTCGCGATGATCTCCTCGAGAAACGCAGCGATCTCGTCGCGCGGCAACTCGTAGCCCTGCATCATATGCAGTGGATATTTGCGCATTTCCATGTGGAGCTTGGCGACGTTTCGCCAGGTTCCTCCGACGGCGTAAAAGGTCCGCCATTCGCCCTTCTCCAGCAGTTTGGCGGATTTGATCAGTTTGCGTGCCAGGCTCCGCGCCTTGGAAATGGAGCCCCCGGCGGTCTCCGAAAGACGCAGACCGCCGAGCGGCAGGGTTATCCCCTTGCCGAGATCGCGCCCCTTGATATCGATCAGTTCGAGTGAACCGCCTCCGAGGTCGCCGGCGATGCCGTCGGGGGCATAAAAACCGCTGACGACGCCGAGTGCCGAATAGAGCGCTTCCCGCTCGCCGGTGAGCACTTCGATCTTGTGTCCGAGGATATTCTCCGCCTCGCGAATGAAATCCGGGCCGTTCACGGCCTCGCGGGCAGCGGCCGTCGCGAGCACATACATAGCGGTAGCACGGGCCTGCTCGGACAAAGCACGGAAGCGGCGCAGCGCCGCGAGCGCGCGCGGAACGCCCTCGTCGTCCATGCGCCCTGTCGAGGCAAGCCCCTTGCCGAGGCCGCACATGACCTTCTCGTTGAATAGGATAGTCGGCGCTCTCGACAAGCCTTCGTAGATGACGAGGCGGACGGAGTTCGAACCGATGTCAACAACGGAGACAGGGGCGATCCCAGGCAAGCGCCCCTGCGCTTCAGATCTTGTCATGAAGTTCCAGTTTATTTTTTGCGGCCGGAGATCAGCCCGGCCATCAGTTTCGGCGCACTCGATTTCAACGCTTCACCCCGTCCGGAAAGGCTCGGATTCGTCATGAAATACTGCTGTGCATTGAACGGTTCCTCGCCCGGTCGCACTTCCATCCGCCGGGACGTACCGTCGGGCAGTATCTCGTAGCTCTGCTGGTTGTCAATCAGATTGCCGAGCATAATCTGTGAAAGAACCTGCTCGTGCACCGTAGGATTTATGAGCGGAACGAGCGTCTCCACACGGCGGTCGAGATTGCGTGGCATCATGTCCGCCGAACCGATGTAGACCAGCGCCTTCTCCGACGGCAGCCCGTGACCGTTGCCGAAGCAGAAGATGCGGCTATGCTCCAGGAAGCGGCCGACGATCGACTTCACGCGGATGTTGTCGGAGAGACCGGGCACCTGCGGGCGCAGGCAGCAGATGCCGCGCACGACCAGATCGATGTCGACGCCGGCCTGGCTTGCGCGATAGAGCGCGTCGATGATCTCCGGATCGACAAGCGAGTTCATCTTCATCCAGATGGCGGATGGACGGCCGGCCTTCGCATTGACCGTTTCTTCCTCGATATGCTTCAGAATGCGCGGGCGCAGCGTGTATGGTGACACTGCCAGCTTCATGTTCTCCTCCGGCTCGCCGTAGCCGGTGATGAAATTGAAGACATTGGCCATGTCGTGGGCAATTTTCGGATTGCAGGTGAAGAAGGACAGGTCGGTATAGATCTTGGCGGTGACCGGATGATAGTTGCCAGTGCCGAGATGACAATAGGTTCTGAGCTTGCCGTCTTCGCGGCGCACCACCATGGACATCTTGGCATGGGTCTTCAGCTCGATGAATCCGAACACGACCTGCACGCCAGCCCGCTCCAAATCGCGCGCCCAGCGGATGTTGGCCTCCTCGTCGAAGCGGGCCTTTAACTCGACCAGCGCGGTCACCGATTTTCCGGCGTCGGCGGCGTCTATCAGGGCGCGCACAATCGGACTGTCGTTGGAGGTCCGGTAGAGCGTCTGCTTGATCGCGAGAACGTCCGGATCGCGGGCCGCCTGGAGCAGGAATTGCACCACCACGTCAAAGCTCTCATAGGGATGGTGGACAATCATGTCCTTCTCCCGGATCGCCGCCAGGCAGTCGCCGGCATGCTCGCGCACGCGCTCGGGAAAGCGCGCATTGTAAGGTTCGAAGCGCAAATCGTCGCGAGGCGCGTTCGCGATTTCGGAAATCGTATTCAGCGCCAGCAGGCCCGGCAGGACCGCGACGCGGTTGTCGGGCACACCCAGTTCATGGACGACGAACTGGCGCAGCGTCGCCGGCATCTCCGAATCCGTCTCGATGCGGATCACCGAGCCGCGGCGCCGGCGCTTCAGCGCCGTTTCGAAGTAGCGCACGAGGTCCTCTGCCTCTTCCTCGACTTCGATATCGCTGTCGCGAATGATACGGAACGTGCCGAAGCCGGTGACCTCATAGCCGGGATAGAGGCGGTGAATGAACATGCCGACCACGTCTTCGAGCGTGATGTAGCGGATCGTCGCCTTCTCGTCGGGAAGGCGGATGAAGCGATCGAGGGTTGTCGGGAGGCGCAGAAGCGCCGTCATCGGCTCACGGCCCCGCTTGCTCTCGAGCTGCAAGCCCATGGAGAAGCCGAGGTTCGGGATGAAAGGAAATGGATGGGCGGGATCGATCGAGAGCGGGGTCAGGACCGGAAAGATCGCTTCCTCGAATTCGCTCTCGATCCAGATGCGATCGTCTTCCGAAAGCGCTGCCGGACGCACGATCAGGATGTCTTCCTTGGCGAGGTATTGCTGCAGGACCGCAAGCGATGCCTGCTGCTCCATCTGCAGGTTATCGATTTCCTTGAGAATATCCTCGAGCTGCTCCAGCGGCGTCTTGCCGTCAGGACTCCTGACGGTGATCCCCTGGCGCACCTGCCCTTCAAGGCCGGCGACGCGGACCATGAAGAACTCGTCCAGATTGGTTGCCGAAATCGACAGGAACCTGACCCGCTCCAGCAACGGATGCGCGGTATTCAGCGTTTCCTCGAGCACACGGCGATTGAACTGGAGCCAGGAGAATTCCCGGTTGATGAAGCGCGAAGGACTGGTCAGCAGATCTTCCTGCTCAGTGCCGTCCGCGACCCCGCCCGCACTCGTCCCAGTCACAACCGAATCCATTTTTCCGCCCTTCGTTCGCCATCCTGGGCGAAGTATAACAGTTTAGCGACGACACTGTGACATTCATTCGTGATCGTCGGCTTCATAGAGCTCGTTCAGAACGTCCGATACGAGGCTCCGCGATATCCGCGACCGGCGCGACAATGCCAGACGGTCGACCCGCTCCACGATCTCCTGCGCCGAGGCGAAAGACCGCTCCATCCGCTCAACGATATAGCCGACAATCTTGTCATCTATGTTGAGCTGGCGATCGGCAAAGAGTTTCATGATCAATTGAGACAGCAATGCCTCGTCCGGCGAGCCTATCTCGACCATGGTCGCGGCCTTGAGCCTCGAACGCAGATCAGGAAGCGCCACGGGCCAGGAAAGCGGCCAGCTGCGCGAGGTCATCAACAGGCTGGTGCCGCCTTCGCGCACGCTGTTGATGACATGGAAGAGCTCGACCTCGTCGAAGCCCTCGCGATCGGCATCCTCGAACAGCACAGCGCCTGCGGCGGCGGACAGTGCCGCCTGCGAGCCTGATACGGGATGAATGTCAGAGGCTCCGCTCTGCTGGCGCCATATCTGCGCCAGATGCGACTTTCCCGAGCCGGCGGGACCGGCAAGGATCACCACGGGGGATGGCCAGGACGGCCAGGAATCAATGATCGCCACGGCAGCCGCCAGGCGCTCCGATACCAAAAGGTCATCGCGACCGGTCGCCGCCGTATGGCCGAATACGAGCGGCAGTTGTTCGCCCGCCTTCAATTTCGTCCCAACCTTCTTGAATTCACTCATTTATTTCTCTGACACGCCGGGTTCACGCTCTTCGTTTCTGACTGGCGTCTCCCCGTAGTACAAATCGCTCTCAAGGTACCGCGCCAGCGCGAAGCGGACAAGAACACCGACGGCGGCGGCCGCCGGAACGGCCACGAGGACCCCGACGAAGCCGAAGAGGGCGCCAAACGCGAAAAGGGCGAACATCAGCCAGACCGGATGCAGGCCGACGCTGGACCCGACGAGCTTGGGCTGCAGGATATTGCCCTCAACGAACTGGCCGGAAAAGAAGAAGACCAAAACGATGATGAGTTGAACGTAGTCCGGCCAGAACTGGACAAGAGCGACGCCGACCGCCAGAACCAGGCCGACAGTCGAGCCTACATAGGGGATGAATGTGATCATGCCCGTGAAGAAGCCGATAAGGAGGCCAAAATTGAGCCCGATCAGCGACAGACCAACGGCATAGTAGATGCCAAGAATAAGGCAAACGGACCCCTGCCCGCGCACGAATCCGGCAATCGTGCGGTCCATCTCGCGTGCGATCTGACGCACCGCTCCCACCTGATTGCGGGGAATCCAGTTGTCGACCTTCGCCGTCATGCGATCCCAGTCGAGCAGGAGATAGAAGGCGACCACCGGGGTCACCACCAGGAGGGCGGCGATATCCACAAGGGCCTTGCCGGAATTCCAGATCTGGGCCACCAGCGTGCCGACGAAGCCTGCCCCCTCCGTCAGAAGCTTGGAAAAATTCTCCTTGATGGTCCCCATCTGGCCGTCCAGCCATTCCGGCAACCAGGCGGCATTCGATCTGGCGATGAAGCTCTGCAGCTCCGAGATGTAGCCTGGAATATGCTGGATGAATTCATTGAGCTGGCTCGCGAGCACAGGAATGATGATCATCAGCGCCAGGACAAAGACAATGATGAAGGCGACCAGAATGACACTCGTCGCCATCATCCGGCTAAGCCCCAGCCGCTCGAGCCGATCGGCGACCGGATCAAGAAAATAGGCCAGCGCCATCCCTGCCACGAAAGGCAACAATATCGTCCGGAACATGAAGAGAAAGATGACGACCAAGGCAAGAGTGCCCAACCAGAACAAAAGCTGGCGCCTCAGTCCCGCTCCGCTGATGTGTTGTATCATGCCCAGGTCCCCTTCGTGCGGCCGGCCTATCGTCGGCGAATACATTTGGCCCACGGCCACAATAGGAAATAGAATGAGCTGGAAAGCATGGTCAAGGCCAGGCCGACAGGATCACCGATGCCCGACCCCGGTCCCCTTCGCAGCACTCGCCGGGGAAACAAACGGCAGCGACCTGCGGATGGGTCACAAAACCTGCAGAAAAGCAATGAACCGGCACCATCCAGCTTGCATATCGCGCCCTGTCATGCAATGGCGAGCCAAACACTCTCGATGCAGCGGAGGCACATGATGACCCAATCCGAACGCAATGGTCTGACCTATAGCGACGCCGGTGTGGACATCGACGCCGGCAACCTGCTGGTGGAGAAAATCAAGCCGGCTGTACGCTCCACCCGGCGGCCGGGGGCCGACGGCGAGATCGGCGGTTTCGGTGGCCTGTTCGACCTCAAGGCGGCCGGATTTTCGGATCCCGTACTTGTCGCAGCCAATGACGGCGTCGGCACCAAACTCAAGATCGCCATTGATGCCGGTATCCACGATACCGTCGGCATCGACCTCGTGGCCATGTGCGTCAACGATCTGGTTGTCCAGGGCGCGGAACCGCTGTTCTTCCTTGATTATTTCGCTACCGGCAAACTCGATCCGGATCAGGGTGCCGCCATCGTCGGCGGCATCGCGGCCGGTTGCCGCGAGGCCGGATGCGCGCTGATCGGCGGTGAGACGGCAGAAATGCCCGGCATGTACAAGGGCGGCGATTACGATCTGGCGGGCTTTGCCGTGGGCGCTGCCGAACGGGGACAACTGCTTCCGGCTGGCGACATCGCCGAGGGCGATGTGATCCTCGGGCTCGCGTCTTCGGGCGTTCACTCCAATGGATTCTCGCTGGTGCGCAAGATCGTGGAGCTTTCGGGACTTGACTGGGATGCCCCGGCACCCTTTGGCGAAGGTGCGAGCCTTGGCGCGGCCCTGCTGACACCCACCCGCATCTATGTGAAGCCGCTCCTGAAGGCGATCCGCGAAACGGGCGCACTGAAGGCGCTTGCCCATATCACCGGCGGCGGCTTTCCGGAAAACATTCCGCGCGTGCTTCCGAAACACCTGGCTGCCGAGATCAACCTCTCTGCCATATCCGTGCCGCCGGTTTTCTCGTGGCTCGCAAAAACGGGCGGCGTCGCGCAGAACGAAATGCTCCGCACCTTCAACTGCGGCGTCGGTATGATTGTCGTTGTGGCCGAAAAGGATGCGGCCGGCGTCGCGGATATCCTATCGGCCGAAGGCGAGAAGGTGGCCACGCTCGGCCGGATGGTTGCCCGAGCCGAAGGCGCGCCCGGCACCGTCTACAAGGGTACGCTCGGTCTATGACAACGCCCCGCAAACGCGTCGCCGTCTTCATCTCAGGTGGCGGATCGAACATGATGGCGCTGCTTGCGGCAACGCAGGAGCCGGATTTTCCGGCCGAAATCATCGCCGTGATTTCCGACAAGCCGGCCGCCGGCGGCCTCGCCAAGGCCTCCGCACAGGGTATCCCGACGTTCGTGTTCGAGCGCAAGGCCTATGCCGGCAAGGCCGAGCACGAGGCAGCGATCATCGAGGCCCTCGACGAATTGCAGCCCGACATCCTGTGTCTCGCTGGCTATATGCGGCTGCTCTCGGGTGAATTTATCCATCGCTTTGCAGGGCGCATTCTCAATATCCATCCGTCCCTCCTGCCGCTTTTCCCGGGACTGCACACCCATGACCGCGCGATCAAGGCCGGCATGAAGATTGCCGGATGCACGGTTCATTTCGTCACCGAGGGCATGGACGAGGGACCGGTCGTCGCGCAGGCCGTGGTTCCCGTGCTTCCAGGCGACACGGCCGACAGCCTCGCGGCAAGGGTGCTGACAGTCGAACACCGGACCTATCCCCTGGCCCTCAGGCTGCTTGCCGAGGGCAAGGTGCGGATGCTCGCCGATGGCCGGGTCGAACGGCTTGGTTTCGCCGGAGATCCGGCTGCAACGCTGATTTCCGCTTAAGAGATAGAACGCTATTTCCTGGCGCCCATGAAGACCGCCGCCACCCGTGCCTGAAGCGTCCTCGGAGCCAGACGCGTCGAGAACGCAATGATGCGGTTGAAGATCCCGGCGACGACGCTCGCCTTGCCCCCATAGAGTGCTCTCAACCCGATTTCGACAACGGGCTCCGGTTTCATCATAATCGCCTGCGCTCCGGCCCTGATCGCGTGGCCGGCATTGGTGAAAAAAGCGGTCTCCGTCGGACCGGGGCAAAGCGCGGTCACGACGACCTTGCGGCGGCGAAGCTCTCTGTTGAGTGCGTGGGCAAGCGACAGGACGTAGGCCTTGGTCGCCGCATAGACGGCATAGCCGGGGATCGGCTCGAAGGCCGCGGTGCTGGCCAGAAGCATGATATGGCCGCCGCCGCGCGCCGCCATGTCGTTCGCGAACGCGTGAGTAAGTTCCGTCAGCACCAGGACATTGACTGCAATCATACCGTCGATGCGTTCGATCGGCTGAGATCGGAATTCGCCTTGAATACCAAAGCCCGCATTGTTGATCAGTGTCTCGACAGCAATACCGCGCGCGTCGATCGCGGTTTTCAGCGCGCGCGCAGAATTCGGTTCCGCAAGATCTGCAGCTTCGGCCACGACCTCAACCCCGTGGGCGGAACGAAGTCGTCCGGCAAGCGCCTCGAGCGCATCGAGATGTCGCGCCGACAGCACGAGATGGTAGCCTCTCTCTGCCAAAGCTTCACAAAAGGCCTGACCGAGTCCGCCCGTTGCTCCCGTAACCAAAGCCCATTTCCGCTCATTGTCCGGCATATTCAAACCTCCGCTGGCGGCCGCCACAGTCATCGAAAAAGAGGATAGCGGCAAGCCCCGAACTCGACGTTGCAGGCCTTCGGGCGGTTTCGAGCGCAAAACGTAAGATCGGAGAGTCTTCGCTTTGGCGACCGTCCGAAATTGGGCCCATTATTGGACCTGAGAAGACTCAAAAGTGGTCGACCCAAGCCATTGATATAAAATGGCGAATTCGTACCTTCGCGCGAAATCCACAGGGGTTTTGCAAAAAGGGATCGTTTATATGAAGCCGTTACGCATCAAAGCCGCAGCACTCTCTTGTCTTGTCCTCGCGGCGCCGTCGCTCGCAGCAGCGGACGACAATCTTTTCACATCGCCGGACGGAGCCTTTGCGATCTCCGGCGGTATCGGCCTTGCCAACATCAAGGCCGGCGAGTTCGTCTATTCGGGCAGCCACAAACTGAGCCAGCTCGACTGGGAAAGCAAGGGCGTGACCCTCTATACCCTAGGGCTCGATGCGCAAATCGACAAGAGCTGGAGCGTCAGGGGAAAATTCAACGTCGGCACCGGCGGCGACGGCCATATGGTCGACTATGACTGGCTGAGCTCCATGTATGACGACTGGAGCGAACGCTCGATCCACCCGGACACGCAACTTGACCACTATTTCAGCGGCTCGGTCGAGATCGATCGCGAAGTCTTCAAGAACGAGACCACCAGTTTCGATATCGGCGCCGGCTTCCGCTACACGGATGTCAAGTGGACTGCCTATGGCGGATCCTTCATCTACTCCAGCGGCGACCCAGCTTTCCGCGACCTCTCCGGCAATTTTGCCGATGGCGTGAAAGGCATCAGCTACCAGCAGAAGATCCCGGTCGGCTTTCTGAGCGTGAGTGGCGAACACAATGTCGGCAAGTTCACCATCAGCGGCGGACTGCAGGGAGGCCTGAGCTTCGGCATCGACGATATCGACGACCACTGGATGCGCAGCCTGCGGTTCTATGACACCATGAACATGGCGCCCACCATCGGCGCCAATGTTGCAGTGAACTACGAACTGACATCGATGGCGTCGCTCTATGTCTCCGGATCGTTCGAACGTGTGTTCCACGCGCGCGGCGACATGGAGTTCTATGACACGACCACCGGCAGCAAGGTCGGCTCCCAGGACGACGGAGCTGGCGCGGACTTCCAGGCGATGTCGATCTCGCTCGGCCTTAAGGGCAAGTTCTGACGACTTCCGGTGGGCAGCATTCCGGTGCTGCCCGCCTCTATCCTCCAGCAGGCACCAGCGCGGAGCGGTTCAAGGCTGCCCATTGCAGCAGCATGATCGTCTTGGCATCGCAGATTTCACCCGTGCCGATCATCGCCACGGCGTCATCAAGCGCGATCTCCAGCAGTTCGAGATCCTCGTGCTCGTGCTCGGCGCCGCCTCCGGCCGCCACCTTGTCGCCTGCGCCGACGAGCGCGAGATAGAAGTACAACTTTTCCGTCAACGATCCCGGCGACATATAGGCACTGAAAAGGAAACGAGGCTTCTCGATCCTGTAACCGGTCTCCTCGAGAACCTCGCGGCAGACTGCCGCTTCCGGATCCTCTCCATCCGTCGCTCCGGCCGGCACCTCCAGCAGGAAAGCCGGTTCACCCATAAGATGAACAGGTATGCGGAACTGGCGAACGAAGACTGCGGTACTGCGGGAGGGATCGAAGAGAAGGATGGCCACACCGCCGCCGCGATCAAAGACCTCCCAATCCAGTTCTGTTGTCTGGCCATCCGCATGGGTGTAGTCAAAGGTAACGCGGCGCAGATGGCTCCATCCCTTCCACAGCGTCACATCCTTGAGGATCTTGATCCCCGTACGGTTGAATTTGCTCATATCCCGTCTTTTACCAGCCAGACCCTGTTGTCATGGAATGCGGCGCCCCCGTGCGGAGCCACGGCATCGGCCCCCGTCAGCACGTTGATCCCCTCCCCGTCGACATGGGCCTTGTTCGGCCAGATACCTTCGGCGACGAGGACACCAGGTTTGACCGCCTCGGTCACCCGGGCGTGGATGCGCAGATCGCCGCGTGTATTGCCCATGCGGACAAGATCGCCCGCGACAATCCCGAGACGTGCCGCGTCCGTCGGGTTGACCATCACTTCCGGCCTGCCCTCCTTCTGAACGGAACTGCGGGTTTCGGCGAAGGTCGAATTCAGGAAATTGCGGGATGGCGAGGTCGCGAGACGGAATGGATGTGCGGCATCCGCCATTTCGATGAGGTCCGCCTGGTCCGGAAACTCCGGCAGCCTGTCGACAGGACCGAGATTGCCGAGCTTCACCGGCGGCTTGTTGGGCGCCTTGCCATTCTGCCAGTCAGGGCGGAAGCGGAACTTGCCGTCGGCATGGCCGAACCCATCGAGAAAATGCGCCTGGCGAAACTCGGGCTGGCAGTCGAGCCAGCGCTCCTCCTCCAGCGTGTCATAGCCCGGCCAGCCGCTCGCCTTTAGCATGTGGTCAATGTGCTCACGCTCGGTGAGGCCAAAGCCGGGACGGTCGGCGACGCCGAGGCGCTTCGCCAGTTCCTCGATGACGAAGAGGTTGGTGCGCACCGTCTCCGGCGGCTCGACGATCTTCGGGCCGAGCAGGATATGGCTGTGGCCGCCGCCGCGATAGATGTCGTCATGCTCGACGAACATGGTGGCCGGCAGCACAATGTCGGCGACCTCGGCCGTCTCGGTCATGAAATGCTCGTGAACGGCGACAAAGAGGTCATCTCGCAGGAAGCCCTTTTTCACCAGCCGTTGCTCAGGCGCGACATTGACGGGATTGGTATTTTGGATCAGCAGCGCCGTCACGGGTCCGCGGTGGCGCAAGGCTTCGGCGTCGCCGGTCAGCACACGGCCGATCTGCGACTGGTCGAGCATGCGGATATCCTCGTCCGCATAGCTCGTGCCCATCAGTTCCGCCTTGTTGAGCCGGAAGATGTCGCCATTGTTGTGAAAGGCACCTCCGCCTTCATACTGCCAGCCTCCAAGAACCGTCGCGATGGAAAGGGCGGAGTGCATGGAGACGGCGCCGTTGCGGCTCCTTGCAAAGCCATAGCCGAGGCGGAAGAAGGTCTTCTTCGTCGTGCCGACCAGACGGGCAAAAGCCTCGATCTCGTCCACCGAAAGACCGGTGATCGCCGCCGCCCATTCCGGCGTCCGGGTTTTCAGATGCGCCTCAAGCCCTGCCGGGTCGTCGGCGAATTTCGCCATGTAGGCGCGGTCGGCATAGCCGTCGCGGAAGGCTACATGCATGACAGCGCAGGCAAGCGCGGCGTCGGTGCCCGGCTTCAGGATCAGGCCCATGTCGGCCTGCTTCATCGTCGGATTGTCGTATATGTCCACGACGACGATCTTTGCGCCATGCTCCTTGCGGGCTCTCGTCGCATGGGTCATGACATTGACCTGGGTCGCGACGGCATTGGTGCCCCAGATCACCACGCAATCGGATTTCGCCATTTCGCGCGGATCGGGACCGCGAAGCGCGCCCGTCCCCATGACATAGCCGGTCCATGCCATGTTGGTGCAGATCGTGCCGAAAAAGCCGGAATAGCGCTTGGCATGGCGCAGGCGCTCGATGCTGTCACGCTGCACCAGCCCCATGGTGCCGGCATAGAAATACGGCCAGACCGCTTCACTGCCGTGCCGTTGTTCTGCCTTCACGAAGGCATCCGCGATCCCGTCCAGCGCATCGTCCCACGAGACCTCCTGCCATCCGCCCTCGCCCTTGGCACCCTTGCGGCGCTTCGGCGTCAACAGCCGGTCCGGATGGTAGAGTCGCTCGGCATAGCGCGCAACCTTCGCGCAAATGACGCCGGAGGTATAGGAATTGTCCGACGCGCCGCGCACCCGGCCAATCCTGCCGTCCGCGTTCAGATCGACCTCGAGTGCGCATGTGGATGGACAGTCGTGCGGACAGGCCGTATGACCGGCGGGACGGGTGGGGATGGGGCTCGCGATATTCATGCCTGCCTGTATATGGCAAGCAACAAGCGCCTAAAAGGTCCATTCAAACAAATCATCATAGCCATCGGATAAGAAGATGAATTATCGCCACATCTATCACGCCGGCAATTTCGCCGATGTGCTGAAGCACGCGGTGCTTGCACGGCTCATCGTCTATCTTCAGCAGAAGGACAAGGCCTTCCGGCTGCTCGACACCCATGCGGGCATCGGTCTCTACGATCTGTCTTCCGAAGAGGCGCAGAAGACCGGTGAATGGCGCGACGGTATCGGTCGCCTGATGGACGCCGAACTTCCCGCGAACGTCTCCCTTTTGCTGGAGCCCTATCTCGGGGCCGTCCGCGCCCTGAATCCCGGCGGAGCACTGACGCTCTATCCCGGCTCGCCAAAACTGGCACGCATGCTGTTTCGTCCACAGGACCGGCTTTCGGCAATGGAACTTCACCCGGATGATTGCCGCAGCCTGTCACGGCTCTTCGAGGGCGATTTCCAGGTGCGCGTTACCGAACTAGACGGCTGGCTGGCACTCGGCGCGCACCTTCCGCCGAAGGAAAAGCGCGGCATCATTCTTGTCGACCCGCCCTTCGAAGCCGAGGGCGAGTATGACCGGCTGATCGACGGTCTTGCGCGCGCCTATCGCCGCTTTGCCACCGGAACCTATTGCCTGTGGTACCCGATCAAGAAAGGCGCGCCGATCACGGCCTTTCACGAGGCGCTGAAGGCGCTGGAAATTCCCAAAATGCTCTGCGCGGAGCTCTCCGTCCGTAGCGATCGCGACACCACCGGGCTCTCCGGCTCCGGGCTTGTCATCGTCAACCCACCCTTCACGCTCAAGAATGATTTGCACGCCGTCCTCCCGGAACTGAAGCGGATACTGGCACAGGATCGCTATGCCTCACAGCGCTGTTTCTGGCTTCGCGGAGAAGACTGAGGGTAGCCCGCCATAGGGAGCCGGCGGCAACGGACCGCGCGCCTCCTTGTCCCTTGACCTTGCTGGCTTTTGACAACATTCTGACTGCAAACGGGAGAGCTCCAATGATTGCCAAATTCTTGGTCAGTGCCACGCTTGCATTGGGCGCCTGCGCAGCGATGGCAACAGATGGTCTTGCGGCAACGCCCTTCTGCGAGGAAGCATCGGTGGTAGACTCGGTTGCCAGTCGTTTCGCCGAAAACAATCGCCGTTTCCTCCAGATCGATCTCGCAATTGCCGATTTTGGCCAGATCCGGGAGAGCCGTTTCCTGCCCGCCGATGAAATGCACCGGGTCGAACGCCGCTATTGCCATACGGCGGTGACCACGACCGACGGACGGAGGCGCGATCTCTGGTATCTGATCGAGAACAACTGGGGTTTCGCGGGCGTGGGATCGTCGGTCGAGTTCTGTGCCAGCGGCCTTGACCCCTGGCATGTTTACGGCACGGCCTGCAAGTCGCTGCGCTAGCCGGACCGACCCTCCCCGCCGGTGCCAGGGTCCTGCCCCGCGCGGAACTGCGTCCGTTCGAATACCGGAATGACCAGAAGCGCGATCGCCAACGGGATCAGCAGATAGAACAGCCGGAACACCAGAAGCGCGGCAATCACGTCGGCCTGCGGCACGTCCGGCAGCCCCATGACAAAGACCAGTTCGAGGACGCCCAGCCCACCCGGTGCGTGCGAGATCAGGGCCGCCGAGAACGACACCAGAAAAATGCCGAGCACGACGACGAAGCCCGGATTTCCGATCTCCGGCAGGGCGAAATAGATGATGCCGGCGGCACCGATCAGTTCCATCGGCCCGATCACCAACTGGGACAGTACAACGCGCGGAGCGGGATAGCTCATCTGGAACGAACGAATGCGCAGCGGCCGGAGCCGGAGCAGACTGGCGATCGCATAGAGGCCCACAACGACAAGAATGACATAGCCGGTCGCGGCCGAGGCGCCCATCGGCAAGAGGTCACCGAAGCGCTCGGTAATGTCAGGCTCCAGCACAAGGATGACGCCGGTGAGAAGCAGCGTGCCGAGCAGGAAGGTGAAGGAACAGAGCGCAATCAGTCCGCCGATCTCGCGCGCATCCAGCCCCTTTGACGAATAGGCACGGTAACGCACCATGCCGCCCGAAATGACCGAGGCACCGACATTATGTGAGAGTGCATAGGCGGTGAAGGAGGCAAGCGTGATGAACAGCCAGTTCACCCTGCGGTCAAGATGCATCAGCGCAATGCGGTCATAGCCTGCTAGCGCCGCATAGGCGACCAGCGAGCACAAGCCAGCCAATACCCAATCGTGCGCCGGTATCTGGGCGAGGCTGTCGTGCAGGTCATCAAGTGACAGCCCACGCAATTCCTTGTAGAGAAGCCAGGCGGATACCGCTATCGTTACAGCGCCGACCACAGGCCAGAAATACTTCTTCAGGGTCATCCAGTCTTGCCGATCTTCTCTCCTCGAAACAGAACACGCCGCCGACATCTCTGCGGCAACTGCGCCACTTTGGAGACGAAGGGTTAATGCTTCAACCTCTGCGCATGGCATTGCTACTATTGTCGAGTGCCGTTCCATGGTGCGCGCCCGCGGATGCCGATGCGCAGACAAAGGGGCGCGATTTCGATTTCTACGTCTTGTCGCTCTCCTGGTCCCCGACCTTCTGCACCACCTCGGATGGCGCGAAGAACCGCTACCAGTGCGGCACCTCCCGTCAATACGGCCTGATCGTCCACGGGCTCTGGCCGCAATACGAACAGGGATATCCGCAATCCTGCCCTAGCAGCCAGCCGCGCCGGGTGCCGTCAAGCCTTGGCCAGAAGTATTTCGACATCATGCCGAGCATGGGGCTGATCGGTCACCAGTGGCGCAAGCATGGCACCTGCAGCGGCCTCAGCCAGGAAGACTACTTCGCCGTGACACGCGCTGCTTTCGAGCGCATCCGGGTTCCAGACAGCCTGCGCGAGGCGAAAAAGCCCATCGACCTCCGCGTCGCTGCAATCGAAATGCAATTTACACAAGCAAATAGCGGTCTGAGCAACAGGGGATTGGCTATCACCTGCGAGGATGGCAAGCTCGAAGAGATCCGCATCTGCCTAACCCGCGATCTTGACTTCCGCGACTGCCCCAATATCGACTATCAGGGCTGTCCGCTCAAATCAGTCTTCGTACCGCCTCCACAGTGACCCCTCGAACCCGGAAAACCTATGAAGCTCCTCTGTTCCTCCACCTCGCCCTATTCCTCGAAGGTCCGCATGGCCGCACGCTATCTCGGTGTCAAGATCGAGGAAGTGAATGTCACCACGACCGAGGATCCGCCGGAACTCATCGACAACAACCCGCTTGGCAAGATCCCGACGCTGATTGCCGATGACGGCAAGGCCATTTTCGACAGCCGCGCGATCATGCATTATCTCGACCGGACATCCGAGAAGAGGCTCTATCCGCGCAAGAACGGAAAGCGCACCGACGCGGAGGTTCTCGAGGCGCTTTGCGACGGTATCGCCGACAGCCTTGTCGCCATCGTCTATGAGAAACGCCTCCGTCCGGCGGACCGTGTTCATCAGCCTTTCATCGACCGCCATTGGGAAAAGGTAATCCGCGGGCTCGACCATCTGAACGCCCATATGCCCAAGACCGGCAAATCCCTGCACGGCGGTCACTTCGCGCTTGCCGGCCTTCTCGGCTACCTGATGTTGCGGTTTGCAGGGCAGTGGGAGGACGGGCGCACGGAGCTTGCCGCCTGGCCGCAGAAATTCGCAAAACGGTTCGAGGCCTATTCCGCCCTGAAGCCGCAGCAATAGCCAAGAGAAATCCGATCACAGCAAAAAGAAAAGCCGGGACAAGCCCGGCTTTTCACGTTTCCTGATGTCGTCTGCGATCAGAACTTGACGCCGATACCGACCTTGACAGAGTGGTCGTCGAAACCGCGCGAATAGGTCGTGCCGCCGAGGTTGAAGTCCTTGCTCTGATAATCGCTGTAGCGATATTCGACACGAGCCATGATGTTGTCGGTGACGAGGGCCTCGACACCGGCACCGACCGTATAACCGATTGCGAACTTGTCATCCGTGTTCACGCCATCGGTCAGTTCGTGGTTGGCGCCTGCCAAGCCTGCCGTACCGTAGATCATGAAGGGGTTCATGTCATAGCCGACGCGGCCACGAAGAGAGCCGTTCCAGCCCTGCTTGCCGGTCAGGCCCACTCCGGCCGAACCTTCCTGATCGCTATAGCCGATATCGGCTTCAGGACCGTAAACGATCTGGCCATTCTGCATGTTGTAACCGCCATACAGTGAGCCGCCAAAGCCATTCGCGTCACGGCCATCGGTGCTGTTGTCAAAACGGCCCCAATCATAGTTGGCCGAGCCACCGATGTAGGCGCCTGTCCAGCCACCGACGGGGGCGGCATAGGTTTCGGTCGCGGCCGGTGCCTGGGGGATCTGATCAACCGCATCGGCTGCCTGTGCGGCCGAGAAGGTCGCAAGGCCGGCGGCGGATGCCATAAGGAACAAAACGATTTTACGCATACTAGTCTCCTTTTCAGTTCGTTGCCGCAAGCTAAATCTACCAACGGCGGCATGAACAAATGGTGGGGAATCCCTGCCCGTTCCGAGAGTAAAGATGGAGTCCAATTGAGGAATTGGAAGAGCCGAATTGTGAATTCATTGTGGCGCTGGAGTGACGGAATTTAGATGTTGCTAATTAGCAACAAATATTTTGTTAACCATAGCTTGGCGTAAATTTGTTAATACTCATTAATTTCAAAGTTAATCTTTAGTCTTTCCAAGTATACATTCCATCGGCATTCCCAAATGAATCGAGCCCCCTATTTAAGACGGAACTAAATGGCCTATATGCGAGGCATTCGGGTAGAAAATCAGGTAAAAGCACGAATGGAAAAAAGCATACCGAAGACCGCATTGGTCACAGCGTCGGGAAAACGACTTGGCCGGGCGATCGCCGAAGATCTGGCCAGCCACGGTTTCGCCATCGCCATCCATGCCAACGGTTCGACAACAGAAGCCGAAGACCTTGCCGCCTCCCTGAGGCGCGACGGACGCCAGGCGACTGTGCTGAAGGCCGACTTGCGTGACCTTGCCGCAACCGCCGGCCTGATGGCGGCTGCCAATGCGGCCCTTGGCCCAATCGGCCTCCTCGTCAACAATGCGTCGGTCTTCATCGAGGACAGTGCCGCCGAATTCGACGCCGAAAGCTTTTCGGCGCATCTAGACTTGCATGTACGCGCACCATCCATCCTCGGCGCAGCATTTTTCAAGCAATTGCCCGCGGACGCCGAAGGGCTGATCGTCAACATCATCGATCAGCGTGTCCTGGCGCTGACGCCGCATTTCTATTCCTACACGCTGTCCAAATCCGCGCTCTGGACCGCGACTCAGACCATGGCGCAGGCTTTCGCGCCGCGCGTGCGGGTGAATGCCATCGGTCCCGGACCGACCTTGAAGAGCGTGCGGCAGGAGGAGAAGGATTTCCAGGCGCAGATCGATGCGCTGCCGTTGTTGCGTGGACCTCGACTTGAGGAATTCGGCCGGACAATCCGCTTTCTTTTTGACACGCCGTCGATCACCGGCCAAATGATTGCGCTTGATGGCGGCCAGCATCTCGCTTGGAACGCGCCCGATGCGGAGATTATCGAATGAGTGGAGGAAAGCTGCCGGACGGCGGCGTTCTCTATGACGGGACAGAAGACGAGGACGACGACATCGCCGTCAACGGCGACACGTCTCGTCCCGCTCCTGCCATCGACTGGAACGAAGGCGGACTGAGCGACCAGGGACTTTCAGGCGCGGAACTGATCGGCGAATTCGTCAAGCAGTTGCCCAACAGCCCGGGCGTCTACCGCATGTTCAACGCCGGTGGCGATGTGCTTTATGTCGGCAAGGCCCGCAGCCTCAAGAAGCGCGTCAGCAACTACGCCCAGGGGCGCGTGCATTCCAACCGCCTGGCGCGGATGGTGCGCGAGACAACCAACATGGAATTCGTCACGACCCGCACCGAGGTCGAGGCGCTGCTGCTCGAGGCAAACCTGATCAAGCGTCTGCGACCGCGCTACAACGTGCTGCTGCGCGACGACAAAAGCTTTCCCTATATCCTGATTACCGGCGACACGAACGCTCCGGCGATCTTCAAACATCGCGGCGCGCGATCCCGCAAGGGCGACTATTTCGGCCCCTTCGCCTCGGCAGGCGCAGTCGGGCGCACGATCAATTCGCTACAGCGCGCCTTCCTCCTGCGCACCTGCACGGACAGTGTATTCGAGACGCGCACGCGCCCCTGCCTTCTCTACCAGATCAAGCGTTGTTCCGCCCCCTGCACCGGCGAAATCAGCGCGGAAGGCTATGCCGAACTCGTTCGCGAGGCGAAGGAATTCCTCTCCGGCAAGAGCCAGAAGGTCAAGGCCTCGATCGCCGAAGCGATGAACGAGGCCGCCGAGGATCTGGATTTCGAACGCGCTGCGGTCTATCGCGACCGGCTGGCGGCCCTCAGCCATGTGCAGAGCCATCAGGGCATCAATCCCGCCAGCGTCGAGGAGGCGGATGTCTTCGCGATCCATCATGAAGGCGGGCTCTCGTGCATCCAGGTCTTCTTCTTCCGCACCGGCCAGAACTGGGGCAACCGCGCTTATTTCCCGAAGGCCGATCCGCAGATGGCGGGAGCGGAAGTCCTCAACGCCTTTCTCGCGCAGTTTTACGACGACAAGCCCTGCCCGCGGCAGATCCTGTTGTCCGAAACGGTCGAGGAACAGGAGCTGCTTGCCACCGCTCTTTCCGAGCGCGCCGGCCACAAGGTCCAGATTCTCGTGCCTCAGCGCGGCGACAAGAAGGATGTGGTCGACCACGTGACGGCCAATGCCCGCGAGGCGCACGGCCGCAAACTCGCCGAGACCGCGTCTCAATCGCGTCTTCTCCAGGGCTTTGCGGAAACCTTCGCCCTGCCCTACGTGCCGCGCCGCATCGAAATCTACGACAATTCGCATATCATGGGCACCAATGCCGTGGGCGGCATGGTGGTCGCGGGGCCTGAAGGCTTCGTCAAGAACCAGTACCGCAAGTTCAACATCAAATCGGAAGACATTACGCCGGGCGACGACTTCGGCATGATGCGCGAAGTGATGACACGGCGTTTTTCCCGCCTGCTAAAGGAGGAAGGCAAGCCTGACCGCAGCGGGCAGCGAAGCGAGGATTCCGCAGACGCCGCCTTTCCCGCCTGGCCGGATGTGATCCTCATCGACGGCGGCCAGGGACAGATGACAGCCGTGCGCGCCATACTGGACGAGTTGGGAATTGCCGATTGCGTGACCGCTATCGGTGTCGCCAAGGGCGTCGACCGCGATGCCGGGCGCGAACGCTTCTTCTCCCTGGGGCGGCCGGACTTCACCCTGCCGCCGCGCGACCCGGTCCTCTATTTCATCCAGCGTTTGCGCGACGAGGCCCATCGCTTTGCTATCGGCTCGCACCGGGCAAGACGCAAGAAGGAGATGGTCAAGAACCCGCTCGACGAGATTGCCGGGATCGGGCCGACGCGAAAGCGGGCGCTGCTGCAGCACTTCGGGACGGCGAAAGCGGTATCACGCGCGGCGATCAGCGACCTGACAGCGGTCGAGGGCATTTCCGAGGCGGTAGCCCGGCAAATCTACAACCACTTTCACGAAAACGCCGCAGACTGACGCCACCGACACAGGAAACGCGGCCCAACCATCGCAAAATATTTACGGAATCGGGTGTTGACGGTCGGGTTCGAAAGCCGTCATCTACGGACGTAACCCATCCAGAGACAGGGCATCATGGCTTCCCGTGCTTATAATATTCCCAATCTGCTGACCTATGGCCGGATCGTAGCCGTGCCGCTCATCGTCTTGTGCTTCTTTGTCGAAGGCAGGCTCGCCAGTTCGGACTGGGCACGCTGGGCGGCGCTGACATTGTTTGTCATCGCCTCGATCACCGATTTTCTGGACGGCTATCTGGCGCGGATCTGGAACCAGACATCCAATATCGGCCGCATGCTCGATCCGATCGCAGACAAGCTGCTGGTCGCGTCGGTGCTGCTGCTGATGGTGGCTGACGGAACGATTGCCGACTGGTCGCTCTGGGCAGCAATCACCATCCTGTGCCGTGAGATCCTTGTTTCAGGCCTCCGGGAGTATCTGGCGGCGCTCAAGGTCAGCGTACCGGTGACACGCATCGCCAAGTGGAAGACAACGTTGCAGATGATCGCCATCGCTTTTCTGCTGGCGGGCCCCGCCGGCGACAAGGTGCTGCCCTATACCACCGAGCTCGGCATAATGTTCCTTTGGATCGCCGCATTGCTGACGATCTATACGGGCTATGATTATTTCCGTGCCGGCGCCAAACACATCGTGGATGAACAGTAATGGTGAAACTCGTCTATTTCGCCTGGGTAAGGGAACGGATCGGCAAGGCCGAGGAGGAACTCGACCTTCCGGACAATGTGGTGAGCGCCGCCGATCTGATCGAGCATCTGCGCGGTCTCGGCGAGGAATACGAGAACGCACTGCAGTTCCCGCAGGCGATCCGGGTAGCAATCAACCAGGAACATGTCGAGCACGACGAGCCGATTGCAGGTGCGAGGGAGATCGGCCTTTTCCCGCCGATGACCGGGGGCTGAGGAGCACCCTGAGATGATGGAAGCCACGATCCGCGTACAGAGCGAAGATTTCGACCTCGCCGAAGAAAGCCGCCGGCTCGGCGAAGGCCGGATGGATGTCGGCGCGATAGTGTCTTTCGTCGGGTTGTGCAGGGATGACGGCGGGGTGCTTTCCGCTCTCGAACTCGAACATTATCCGGGCATGGCGGAAGCGGAAATGAGACGGATCGCAGAAATGGCGATAGCGCGTTTCGGCCTGCTTGGCCTGACCGCGATCCATCGCTTCGGCAAGATCGTGCCGGGCGAAAACATCGTTCTTGTGATCGCCGCCGCGCCGCACAGGCAGGCGGCTTTCGACGGCGCAAGCTTCATGATGGACTACCTCAAGACGTCCGCACCGTTCTGGAAAAAGGAACACCGGAAAGACGGTTCGGCGGGCGACTGGGTCTCGGCCAAGGACGCCGACGACCGCGCACGGGACAAATGGCGCTGATCAAGGGACGACCCCCTCTTTGCGGCTGAGCACCAGCACGGCTACGAGCGCCCCGACGACCACCAGATCGCGCCAGACGATCGGCGCATAGCCGCTCCACAGGGTTTCGGCGAGCGCGACCCCCGCCGCGCCCGCCGCCGAGCGCAAGGGCATCGAATAGCCGCCCGCAGCCGCGATCAGGACCACCTTGAGACCGAACATCAGGCCCGCGCCAAAATCCATCGTACCGTAGTAGGACGTGGCCAGGATGCCGCAAACCGCGGCAATCGCGGCGGCGGCAACATAGGACCATATGAATACGACCCCCGCATCGGCGCCGCACAGTTCGGCAGCGAGTGGGTCGTCCGCCACTGCGCGCCAGACCCGGCCCAGGCGCGTTCGCGTCAAAAGCACGTGTCCTCCAACCACAATCGAGGTCATGAGCGCAGAATTGGCGAACTGCATGACCGTGAGCGTCACCTGGAACGCCCCCTCCTCGTAAACGACCACTTTCCCGTTGAGAAACGGCGACAGCCAGAGCTCCCTGCTGTCCATGGCGATCCGCGCACTTTCCGAGAGAATGATAACGACGGCAAGCGATGCCACCATGACCGCATTCGGCGATGCGCGGTAAAGCGGGCGCATGACGTTGCGCGCGACGACGAACGCGGCGCCGAGTGTGTAGACAGCCGCAGCAGACGCACCGAGGGCAAGCGCTGCCGGCAAGACGAGATAGGCGCGGTTCCATCCGAAATGGGAGAACAGCAAGTAGATCTGGCCGGCAAAGGCGAACAAGGCGCCGAAGGTGATATCGGCGCGGCGAGTCATGCCGAAGGCCAGCGAATAGCCGAAAGCCAAAGCGGCATAGAGTGCCGCCAGCGGCACCGCATTCGCCAATTGCTGCATCAGATAGGGCATCACCAGCCTCCAATGGATTTATAACTGTCATTTTCAGTTTTACCAGTTATATTTCTCTCATGAGTTTTACCTGGACCCCTCACCGCTTTTCCGGCGGCGCATTGGCACTCGATGTCGCCAACAGCGTCATCCTGCGCTTCGACAAGAACCGACGGACAGATCGTTTCGCGGACCCGGCACAGCTCGAAAGCTTCGTACCGGCAGCGAAGGAGTTTTGTGCAGAGAAGGCATTGTTCGGCGAACTGATGCCGATTGCCCCCGGCAATCGCGACGCCTTCATGCGGTTGCGCGAGGCCACCGACAGCTATTTCCGGGACCGCGTCCTCGGGCGCGAGACACGCGAGGGGATCGCGGTACTGCTGGAAGCAATAGCCGCCAACCTTCGGGCGGCTCGCAGTGACAATTCCCTGGAGGCGGCAACCGCCCTATCGGCGCTGCGGCTGATCGCAAGTCCGGAACCAGAGCGGATGAAGATCTGCGCCAATTGCGGCTGGCTCTTCCTCGACCGGAGCAAGAACCGAAGCCGCACCTGGTGCGACATGGCCGTCTGCGGGAACCGCATCAAGGCAAACCGGCACTATCACCGGAAAAGGAAGGAGGCTGTGTGATGACGAGCCGTCTGCGGATCATCCTTTTGCTTTGCGCGCTGGTCCCGCTCGCCGCGTGCCAGCGCGAGGCGGAACATCTGGGCGTCAACGGCAAGGTGTTCGTTTTCAACATCCGGCTAGCGCGAGCTTATTACGTGCTCACGCTCAACCGTCTCGACGGTGTCCCGGACGGAGCAGTCGTCACCGCAGAATTCGAGGATCCGGCAGGCGGCCCGCCGCTCGTCTCCACCCAGAAGGTGCTCGCGAAAATGACCCGGATCGACCTGCAGAGCCGGGATCTCGAATGCGTGGTGACGGGCAAGCCCTATGCGATCAAGGTGACGCTCCGAGCGCCCGACGGGACGGTGATGCAGGTGCTCGAGACCACGCTCTCCTCCACCTTCGACCAGACGGTGATGCCGGAAAAATCCCTCGTCCTGGGACCGGCCTATGACCGGAATCCGGAAGCCTATGGCCCGGACGGGAGGATCCGGATGCGCCAGGCCTGCGCACCATAAAAAACCGGGGCGTCTCCACCCCGGCTTTTCAATTTTGTCAAAGGCTTGAGGGTATCCACCTCAAAACTTGATTCAGCCGACGATTTCCGTGTCGGAGAACCAGTACTTGATTTCCTGGGCGGCGGTTTCCGGGGCATCTGAACCGTGTACGGAGTTTTCGCCGATCGACAGCGCGTGGGTCTTGCGGATGGTGCCTTCGGCGGCCTGGGCCGGGTTGGTGGCGCCCATGATCTCGCGGTTCTTGAGGATGGCGTTTTCGCCTTCGAGAACCTGGACGACGGTCGGGCCGGAGGTCATGCCTTCAACGAGTTCACCGAAGAACGGGCGTTCCTTGTGAACGGCGTAGAAGCCTTCGGCTTCCCGCTTGCTCATCCAGACGCGCTTTGATGCGACGACGCGCAGGCCGGCATCTTCGAGCATCTTGGTAATTGCGCCCGTCAGGTTGCGCTTGGTGGCATCCGGCTTGATCATCGAAAAAGTGCGTTCAATCGCCATCGTTCTCGTCCTTTTGTCTTATAGGGAAAGTGGGCGGTATCTACCCGTCCCAAAGCCCGAAAACAAGGGGGATCGGCCAAGTTTCATGCCGCTGTCACAGTCCTGCCACGGCGCCCGCGCGGACGCCGCGGTTTCCAGGTCGTGGCCCGCCGTCAGGCGACCTGCCGTGCCTCTCCGCCGTGAAGATCGAGGCAGCGCTCGAACCAGAGACGGGCAGGATCGTCTTCTGCGAGATGGACCGATCCGGTGGTGATCCTCAGCCATTGCAGGGCGCCGAATACGATATAGTCGGCAAAGAGCGGCGAATCTCCGCCGATGAAGGGTTGGAACTTCAGCATATGCCGGAGCGGCTCGAGCTTGGGCGCGAAAGCGGCGATTTCGGCGGCGCGGTCCGGTGCCACCTCCTCCAGCGGTTTGCCAAAGCGGTTCTCGCGGTTTGAGCGAAAATAAGCCTTGTCGATGGGCGCCAGCATATCGTGAATGTCCATCAGGGCGATCCGGGTGATGGCGGTGTGGAGCACCATCTGCGAATAGCCTTCGACGAAACGGGCCATAGCCTCGCCCCCCTCGCCCTTGAAGAGCGAGGGCTCCTGGGGATAAGCCTCATCGAGATAGAGCGCGATGGCGAAACTGTCGGCTATGAGTCGGTCTCCATCCCTGAGCAGGGGCACCGTCTTCGAGGCACCGTTCTCGATATCTGGAATGGCGGTGAACGGTAAAGGGCGCTCGGAATAGGAAAGTCCCTTGTGCCTCAGGGCCATGACCACCTTCCAGCAATGGGGCGAGAAAGGCCGGGCGGCATTGGCCCCGCAAAGGGAATACAGGGTAATGGACATGGAGAGCTCCTGCAGTTGACTGTTTCATGCCTATTCAATGCCAGCAGCCAATGACAATCAAATCAGCAAATTTCATCGAACGTATCACCCACAATGGGGTTCCAGTGGGCTAAGGTTGCAAGAAATACCAGTCCGGAGAAGAGAAATGCTGCAGCACTACCAGATGTTCGCCGCCTACAACCGCTGGGCCAACGAGCGGATCTACGCCGCCGCCGAGGATCTGACCGAGGAAGAACTGCACCGCGACACCGGCGCCTTCTTCGGCTCGCTCTTTGGCACGCTCAGCCACGTCCTCGTCGGCGACCGGGTCTGGATGCGACGCTTTACCGGCGAAGGCCCCGCTCCGCGCGCGCTGGACGAACGCCCCTATGAAACACTCGTCGATCTCACCGCTGCCCGAAAGGCCGAGGACGAACGCATCATCCGTTGGGTGGACGGGCTCGACGAGGCGGCGATTGCGGCCCGCATCTCCTATTCGGCGCTCACCAATCCCACGCCGATTAGCCACAAGCTCGGTGCCGCCGTCGCTCATTTCTTCAACCATCAGACCCATCATCGCGGCCAGGCTCACACTACACTCACCGCACTCGGAAAACCCTCGCTGGTGCTCGACCTCGTCTATTTCCAGCGCCTGGAAGGGCAGCAATGGATCTGAACCAAGAAAGCCGCGGAGGAGCCGCGGTTTTCTCATGGCGGTGACGCCCGCGCGATCAGGCAGCGCGCCAGGTAAGTCCGCGCACCTCCCGCGCGATGACTGCGAAGCCCTTGCAGGCATCGAGTCCGACTGAGGTTTGATCGGCGAAGACAGATCGTGGTTGGCGAAACAGCTCCAATTCTGCCGGCTCATGCGGCCCCACCAACGGAAAACTCAAATTTAACCTTCCCGGAAAATCGCACTTCCTGCGCGAGGCGGAAGGCCGGCCCGTTAAGTCTTTCAAGAGCTTTCAGCTGCATCCTTCCCATCGATATTGGATCATCGACGGGGACACCGGAGCGAACCGGTGCCAGGGGATTTGACATGGTTGACGTGACAACGACCGCAGTGGCCGGGGGAACACCCGACAGGCTGCACAAGACCACGCAACAAATGGCCAAGCTGCGAGTGGAGGGATTGCCCCGCAACTACGAACTTTTCCACGAAGCGCTGTTTGGCCATAACGCCGCGCTGACGAATGATGTGTTGTCACTTGGCTTACACCCTTCACAGTCCGCCCTCGATCAGCTGGGCCTGAAGCATCGCCTCGTCAGCCATTGCGGTCTCGTGGAGGAAAAGTCGCAGTCGGATGCGGCGCGCATCCTCGGCGGCCTGACCGAGCAGATTTCGCTCGGCGTCCTGCACAAACAGACCTTTTCCCGAGCACTGGAGACCATCCTCCGCTCCATGCGCGAGGACGAAAATCGTGGTCTCGCCGAGCTATTTGCGGAGATCGATTTCCTGCAGTCCTCGGCGGCCGAGCTATTGCGGTCGGAGATCGACCTTGGCCAGAAGCTGAAAGCCGGGATCCAGCAGATCGAAACCGCCGACCGCGCAGCGAAGGCGGCAAGAGCCTTGGCGCTTCGCGACCGGCTGACGGGTCTGCCCAACCGGATCGCGTTCTCGAACCGGATCGAGGCGCTTTACAGCGGCGACCGGAACACGGCTGATACCGCCTTGATCATGGTGGAAATCGATCAGTTCCGTTCGATCAACGAGCAATATGGCAAGGATGCCGGTAACCGCATCCTGAAACGGCTGGCGGCCATCTTCCGCAAGACGATCAAGAAGAACGATTTCGTTGCCCGCATCGACGGCGCCGAGTTCGCATTCCTGTTCGGAGGCGTGAACGGGGAGGCCGCTCATGCGATCGCCGAACGACTTCATGCGGCCGCGGTCAACAATCTGGTCTTTGCGACAGGAGACGGGGCAAACAACGGGAGCCTCAGCCTCTCCATCGGTTTTGCCCTTTGCGACGATGCGGAGACGTCGGCGCAGTTCCTCGCCCAGACCGAAAAGGCTCTCGCAACGGCCCGCGGCAACCCGCGGTCTCCGATCGTCGGTTATACGCCGGTACGGGGACGCCCGTCCGGGCGCCGCGCGGCCTGAGGAGCGCGCCTCGGGCGCGATCTGTTGCCCTGAGGACACCAGCGCGTGGTGCCGGCATGCGTCGGCCGTCCACCTCCCCGATCCCGTCTTGCCTTTGTTGCCCGGTTCCGTCAAAAGCGCGGGCATGATTACCATCAACGATATTTCGGCCCGCATCGCCGGCCGCCTCCTGATCGACCATGCCAGCGTATCGCTGCCCAGCGGAACGAAGGCCGGTCTCGTCGGGCGGAATGGCGCCGGCAAGTCGACGCTTTTCAAGATCATCACCGGTGAGCTCCATGCCGAAACCGGCTCGGTCTCGATACCGAAGAACGCCCGCATCGGCCAGGTAGCGCAGGAGGCACCGGGAACAGAGGAATCGCTGATCTCCATCGTGCTCTCCGCCGACAAGGAGCGTGCCGCCTTGCTCGTGGAAGCAGAGACCGCGACCGATCCGCACCGTATCGCCGAGATCCAGACGCGGCTCGCCGACATCGGCTCTCATTCGGCCGAGGCGCGCGCCGCCACGATCCTGTCCGGGCTCGGTTTCGACCACGAGGCACAGCTGCGGCCGGCCTCGTCGTTTTCCGGCGGCTGGCGGATGCGCGTGGCGCTCGCCGCCGTGCTCTTCTCCGAGCCGGATCTGCTGCTGCTCGACGAGCCGACCAACTATCTCGACCTCGAAGGCACATTATGGCTCGAGGACTATGTGCGGCGCTATCCGCATACCGTCATCGTCATCAGCCATGACCGCGACCTGTTGAACACCGCCGTCAACTCGATCATCCATCTCGACCAGAAGAAGCTGACCTTCTACCGCGGCGGCTACGACCAGTTCGAGCGCCAGAAGGCCGAGGCTGACGAATTGCAGATGAAGGCCAAGGCCAAGAACGAGGCGGCGCGCAAGCATCTGCAGAGCTTCATCGACCGCTTCAAGGCCAAGGCATCCAAGGCCAAGCAGGCGCAGTCGCGCGTGAAGGCGCTGGAACGGATGGGAACCGTCGCCTCCGTGATCGAGGATCACGTTCAGCCGATCACCTTCCCGGAACCGGAAAAGCAGCCCGCTTCCCCGATCGTAGCCATCCAGGGCGGGGCGGTCGGCTATGAGCCCGGCAAGCCGATCCTGAAGAACATCAATCTCCGAATCGACAATGACGATCGCATCGCGCTTCTCGGCTCGAACGGCAACGGCAAGTCGACCTTCGCCAAGTTCATCTCCGGAAGGCTCAAGGCCGAGAGCGGCGAGATCAAGCTCGCGCCGAACCTGAAGATCGGCTTCTTCGCCCAGCATCAGCTGGACGACTTGATCCCCAACGATACACCCGTCGATCATGTTCGCCGCCTGATGCCCGGTGCACCCGAGGCCAAGGTACGCGCCCGTGTGGCGCAAATGGGCCTTGCCACGGAGAAGATGGCGACGGCGGCGAAGGACCTATCGGGTGGCGAGAAGGCGCGGCTTCTGATGGGGCTTGCGGCATTCCATGCGCCGAACCTCTTGATCCTCGACGAGCCGACCAACCACCTCGACATCGACAGCCGCCGGGCGCTGATTGCGGCACTCAACGACTATGACGGCGCCGTCATCCTGATCTCCCACGACCGGCACCTGATCGAAGCGACGGTCGACCGGCTCTGGCTCGTCAACGACGGCACGGTCACGAGCTTCGAAGGCGATATGGAGGAGTATCGCAGCCTGATCGTCTCCGCCGGCAAAAAAAAAGACGAAAAGGACAAGCCTGAGCCTTTAGCCGAGCAGGCCACCAAGGCCGACCAGCGCAAGCTCGCCGCCGAACGGCGTGCGTCGCTGGCCCCGCTCAGGAAAAAGATCAACGAAATCGAGTCTTTGACGAAGAAGCTGGAGACTCTGATTCAGGCGCTTGATGCGGAACTTGCAGATCCGGCGCTCTATGAAAAGAGTCCTGCGAAGGCTGCGGAGAAAGCCAGGCAGCGCGGCGAGGCCGCCGCTAAACTCACCGCAGCGGAAGAGCAGTGGCTGGAGCTTTCGTCCGAGTATGAAGAGGCGATGGCGGGGTAAGGAAGCTGCCTCCTCACGCCTTCTTCTCCCAGCGCCCCTCGTTGGTCTGCTGCCAGTAGGTGAGCTTGTGGCCCTCGGCCTTCAGCTTCTTCCACTGGCCGCGCGCGGCTTCCAGCTGATTCTGGTCATGACCGTCGAACACGAAGACGACGCGGTCGTAGTCGAGCGCTTCCGGCGGCTCTGCGCCATCAATGAGGAAGCGCACCGAGGCGGTGTTCAGATTGTCCGGCGAGACGGTCAAGAGGACCGGCTGGTTCTCCGGATCCGCCGTGGCGTCGGTTCCATGGGGCAGGAAGCTCTCGTCGCGCCAGGTCCAGAGATGCGTGTCTAGCGCATCGCGCCGCGCGGGATCGCCAGTCTGCACGGCGACCCGCCAGCCACGCTCGATACTTTTTTCGATGAGCGGTGGCAGGGCGTCCTCGAGCTTCGATTCCGTCAGGTGGTAAAAGAGGATATCGGCCAAAGTCCCTGCCCTTTCTCGGATCACCCCTCGTAGTGGGCTCGAACCAATTCATCAAGCAGGCGCACACCGAATCCCGAACCCCACGACCGGTTGATCTCGTCTGTCGGTGAGCCCATGGCCGTGCCCGCAATGTCGAGATGCGCCCAAGGAGTATCCTTGACGAAGCGTTTCAGGAACTGCGCAGCGGTGATCGAGCCGGCATGGCGGCCGCTCGAGTTCTTCATGTCGGCGAACTTGGAATCGATGAGCTTGTCGTAGTCCTTGCCGAGCGGCATGCGCCACAAGCGCTCGTTGGTCGAAAGCCCGGCGGCCAGCAGCTTTTCGGAAAGCGCATCGTCGTTGGAGAACAGGCCGGCATGCAGGTTGCCGAGCGCCACCAGGATCGCGCCCGTCAGCGTCGCGAGATTGATCATGAATTCCGGCTTGAAGCGGTCGTTGCAGTACCAGAGTGCATCGGCGAGCACGAGACGGCCTTCCGCGTCCGTATTGATGACCTCGATCGTCTGGCCCGACATGGACGTGACAATGTCGCCCGGGCGCTGGGCATTGCCGTCCGGCATGTTTTCCACAAGTCCGATGATGCCGACCACATTCGCCTTGGCCTTGCGCGAGGCAAGCGCGTGCATCAGGCCGGTCACGGCCGCGGCGCCGCCCATGTCGCCCTTCATCTCCTCCATGCCGGCGGCCGGCTTGATCGAGATCCCGCCGGTATCAAAGACGACGCCCTTGCCGACAAACGCGATCGGCTTGTCCTTCGACTTGCCGCCCTTCCATTGCATGACCGCAAGCCGCGGCGGGCGAGCGGACCCTTGGGCCACGCCGAGCAGCGCGCCCATGCCGAGCTTGCGCATTTCCTTTTCAGTCAGGATTTCGACATCCACGCCGAGCTTTTCGAGCGCCTTGGCCCTGTCGGCGAATTCCTCCGGACCGAGCAGGTTTGGCGGCTCGTTGACGAGGTCGCGCGCCAGCACGACACCTTCGGCCACCGCCTCGTTTTCGGCAAAGGCCTTCTTCGCGGCCACGGCTTCTGCGGTGACGATGGTTATCTTCACCTGTTTGGGTTCGGACTTGCCGTTGTCCTCGTCCTTTTTGGTCTTGTAGGTATCGAAGCTGTAATTGCGCAGCAGCATTCCGAGCGCGAAATCGGCTGCTGCCTTGCCGCTCGCCTCGATGCCGGGGGCGTCGACGAACACAGTCACCTTATCGGCACTCTTGAATGCCGCAGCAGCGGCTCCTCCGGCCCGAAGCCAGTCGTGGGCGGTGAACTCCGCCGGCTTGCCGAGACCGAGAACGACCACGCGGTCGGCGGGTGAACCGTGCGGCGCAAAGACATCGAGTGTGGCCATCGCCTTGCCGGTAAACTTGCCGATCTTGGCGGCTCTGGCGGTGACGTCTGTCGGGTCTGCCGCTTCGGCGCCCGCAGGTTTGTCGGCGCCAGCCGCTTTCAGGAGGATGGCGAGTCCGCCGGATATCGGGTGGTCTTTGGCAAAGAAGATGTCGAATTTGGCAGACATGGGCGCTCCGGCAGGATACGTGAATTCGGGAAACCGCGATCATCTCCGTTTCGAACGTGAACGCAAGGGCTTAATCTACGCGGCACTGGCACTTTTGGCAGGAAGGAGGGAAGACAAAGCCAAACCTCTTGTCCGCGCTTGCCAGTGCGGATAGGTTCGCCGCCGCGGTCCGGGCCCCGACCGCCAGGAAACATGCAACGGAACCGCCGCATTTGAAAACCATCCTGCCCGCCACGACGCCCGCTGTCTTGCGCGATGCCCTTTCCCGCAGATCGGTTGTCCGGGCATTGGCGCTCTTTGCGCTCTGGTGGCTGCTGCTCTTCGCTTTTTATGCCTTTCCCGAAGTCGACATCGCCGTGGCGCGCGCCTTCTTCGTCGCAACCGCCTGTCCGGAATCCCACACCGCAGGCCAGGTTTGCGGCAGCTTCCCCTATGCCCAGGAAGACATCTTCATATTCCTGCGGAAGGTGTTCTTCTATGTGCCCTCGGCGACGGCACTCGTGCTTCTCTGGATTCTGATCCGGTGCCTTCAGCACCATGGCGCCACTTACGATGCCGTCAAGGTGCGACGCATTTCGCTGTCGCTGCTTGCTCTTTTCATAGGACCCTATGTGCTCGTCAATCTGGTATTGAAGAGCTTTTCCGGCAGACCGCGCCCCTATCAGACAGACCTCTTCGGCGGCAACCTGCCATTCACTCCCGCGGGCTCCTTTACAGGTCAATGCGACAACAACTGCTCCTTCGTGTCGGGGGAAGCGGCGGGCGCGGGCTGGGTAGCGTGCATCATCCTCTTTCTGCCGCCCCATCTCCGGCCTGTTCTGGCGCCACCGATCCTAGCGGTTTCGCTTGTCACGCCGGCGCTTCGCCTCTCCTTCGGCGGACATTATCTTTCCGACGTCACGCTCGGCTGGCTCTCCTCACTGGTCGTCTACGCAGCGGTCTTCGCAGTGTTCGAAATAACGCGGACACGGAAAATTCAACGATGAGCATGCGAAAACTGCCATCGACGCTGTCGCCAAACGGCCACAAGAGTCGTAGAGAAATCCTGTCCTTGCTAACTGGCGCGCCTCTGCAGGCGTGCCATCAGGAAACGGCATGAAGCTTCTCGAACTCTATATCCTGCGGCGGGTCGGCCAGATGTTCCTTACCGCCCTCGTGCCGGTGCTGGCCATCATCTGGATCACCCAGGTCCTGGCGCGGATAAACCTCGTGACCGATAGCGGACAGTCCGTCGGCTCGTTCATGAAACTCGCGACCCTGATCCTTCCGACCATCGTGCCGGAAATCATGCCGTTCGCCCTGGTAATCGGCATCACGCAGACGCTTGCCGCTATGAACAATGATTCCGAGCTCGCCGTGATCGATGCCGCAGGCGCGTCACGCAGTCTCATCACCCGGCCGATCCTGATATTTACCCTCGTTCTTTGTGCGTTCTCGTTCGTCATGGGCGGATTCGTCGAATCGAAGCTGCGCATTGCCGCCCGGCAAATGATCGCCGCCGCCTATGCTGACCTTCTGTCCACCGTGATCGACGAGAAGAATTTCCGAAAGATTGAGGACGGCCTCTACGTGCAGATATCGGAGCGCCTCGCAGGGCGCGGGCTAAAGGGGCTGTTCGTCGCTGACTATCGAAATCCGGCTTCCGAACTCATTTATTATGCGCGCGAAGGTGCCGTCGACGCGAAGGGCGCCGCACTGATCATGAACGACGGTGAGGTTCACCGCAAAGCTCCCGACGGAAACGTCTCGGTCGTGCGTTTCGATTCCTATTCCTTCGACCTGTCGACGTTTTCACAATCACGCGGCCAACCCTGGCTGACCGCTCTCGATCGCGACCTGCCCTTCTTGCTCAACCCGGACCCGAACGATCCAGGCGTGCAGCAAAACCCCGGCGAATACCGCAGCATGCTGCACAAGCGGTTGACCAACTGGATATTTCCTCTGGTCTTCGCACTGATTTCGCTCGCAATTTCGGGCGATGCCCGGTCGCATCGCGAAGGGCGTCTGCACCCGATGGCATCGGCGCTTACGACGGCATTGGTCATCTACTGGCTTGGAAACTACTCCGTCAAACTGGCCGAAAAGGACGCGATCTACACTCCTCTTATCTACGCGTTGCCGCTCGTTAGCGGCGGGATCGCCGCGTTCACGATGGTCACCGGCCGGAAGCTTCGCCTGCCTCGCGCACTCAGCAACGGCTTGGCGCGCGCCCGGAGCGCGTTCACCAACCGCCTGCGGCGCAATCCGGTCCAATCCGGGCAAGGAGGAAAACCTTGATCCTCACGCTCGGCCGCTACTTTCTAAGACGCTATCTCGTCACGATGTTCTGGTTTTTCATCGGGGTGATCGCAATCATCTATCTCGTCGATTTCAGCGAGACGACCGGTCGCCTTGCCGGGTTTGCTTCCTACTCGCTGATCGGCGTCCTCTACCTGACAGCACTGCGGCTTCCACTGATCTTGCAGCAGACCATTCCGTTTATCACTCTCTTCGTGGGTATGACGACGCTCATCACCCTCAACCGCAAGTCCGAGCTGGTTGTGGCGCGGGCCGCCGGCATTTCCGTCTGGCAGTTCATGGCGCCGTTTCTGGCCGGCGCGCTTGCCGTGGGTTTGGCCGCAACACTTCTCATCAATCCGCTCGCCGCCTGGGGGCAGCGGCAAGCGCTGGCGATCGAATCAGCCTGGCGCGGAGAAGCGAACGTCCAGAAAAGCAGCAGCGCAATCCCGTGGCTCAGGCAGATCAGCGGCGGCAATGACGTCATTCTGGGCGCCAAGAGCATCCTGGAATACGGTACCCTGCTCGTAGATGCAGTCCTGATCCACTTCGACAGCGACGGGCGCATCATTCTTCGGCAGGACGCGAAATCGGCTAAGTTGAAAGATGGTTACTGGCAACTTAACGACCTGACGGAAACGAGACCGGGTGAAGTACCCACAAGGCTCGCCACAGCCAAAGTCGGTACCAATTTGAAACAAGAGTTCGTGCAAGAACGCCTCGCACAGCCGGAGACCGTTGCTTTTTATGATCTTTCTAGGAAAATTGCGGTTGCAAAATCATTCGGTGTCTCACCCAAGGCACTCGAGACGCAATTCCATTCGCTTCTATCCCTGCCATTCCTTCTGGTTGCCATGACGCTGATCGCCGCAACCGTTTCATTAAAATTCAGCAGATTCAATCAATCACGGTCGGTGATTCTGGGTGGAATCCTTTCAGGGTTCGTGCTTTATGTTGTAACCGTGCTTGTCAAAGCATTTGGGAGCAGCGGTGTCGTGCCGCCGTTCGTCGCGGCATGGGTGCCGGTCGTCGTGGCGATGTCACTCGGAGCGACGATCCTGCTCCATCAGGAGGATGGTTAGTGGCGGTAAAAGACCGCGGAAATATCAGAAGGCTTTTGCTAGCCCTGCTGACGGGAGCGTCTGTGTTTTCGTACCTGACGTCGGCTGAACTCGTGCGCGCTCAGGACAGCACGCAAATGGGTTCGCTGGGCGCGAATGTGTCCGAAGATGCCAAGCTTCTGCTTACCGCAAACGAATTGGTCTATGACCGCGATTCGCAGCGCGTGATCGCGAACGGCGCCGTGCAGATCAATTATTCGGGCTACCAGATGGTCGCCCAACACGTCGAATACAATCAGAAAACCGGCCGGATGACGGCAAGCGGCAATATCGAACTCGTGGAGCCGGACGGCAACCGCGTATATGCCGATACGATGGACGTCACCGATACTTTCGCCGACGGGTTCATCGAGGCGCTTCGAATAGAGACCACTGACAATACACGCCTTCTGGCGGAAAGCGGCGAGCGGGTCGGCGGCAACCAATTCATCCTGAACAAGGGCGTCTATACGGCCTGCCTGCCCTGCGCGGAGCATCCCGAACGGGCGCCGCTTTGGCAAGTGAAGGCGGAACGCGTCATACAGAACGGTGAAAAACACACCGTCAGACTGGAGAAGGCGCGTTTCCAGCTTTTCGGCCAGACAGTTGCCACGGTTCCATGGATCGAGGTTCCGGATCACACAGTCAAAAGGAAATCAGGGTTCCTTTTCCCGAGAATGAGCTTCTCCGAAAATCTCGGCTTCGGGCTGACGGTACCTTACTATTGGGCAATATCCAACCACCGTGATGCGACCATCAACATGACAGGCTACACCAATCAGGGCTTCCTGGTCGACGTGGAAGTCCGTCAGCGGTTTGAAAAGGGCAGCGCCTCGTTGCGCTTCGGCGGCATCAACCAGCGGCAACCGGAGAAGTTTACCGCAGGCACAAGCGACGCCGTGAACGAAAGTCGCGGAATGGTCGCCTCGAAAGGCGATTTCAGGATCAATCCTCGCTGGACCTTCGGCTGGGATGTGATGGTGCAGAGCGACAACAATTTTGCCCGGACCTATAGCCTCTCGGGACTAAACGAATCCACCCATGTCAACCAAGTTTACCTGTCCGGACTAGGCCAGCGAAACGCGTTCGATTTGCGTGCCTACTACTTTGACGTCCAGGATGCCGATCCGGCAAACACAGCGGAAAAGAAGCAGCCGGTCGTCTTTCCTTCACTCGACTACAGCTATGTCGCCCCTGAACCCGTGGCGGGCGGCGAACTCTCGGCCACTTTGAATTTTACAGGGCTGTCGCGATTCAAGGCGGACGAGGTCGCGGTCGACACCAACAAGGACGGGATCAACGACCTCACCCGTTATCGCGGGCTCAAGGGCTCGATGAGCCGCATGACCGGCGAAACCGAGTGGAAACGGACGTTCTCGGCGCCCGGAGGCCTGCAATTGACCCCGCTTCTCGCGGCCCGTGGCGACGCCTATTGGCTCGACATGAATGCGCCCGGCGCCTATACCGGCAACTACACGACAGATGCGACGGCAACGCGCTATATGCTGACCGCAGGGCTCGAGGCTCGCTATCCGCTGCTCATCACCACGAACAACAGCAGCCATGTGATCGAGCCGATCGCGCAGATCTATGCCCGTAACGACGAACAGCTGGCAGGTCGGCTGCCGAATGAAGATGCCCAGAGTTTCGTGTTTGACGCCACGAACCTTTTCGAGCGCGACAAATTCTCCGGCTTTGACCGCGTCGAGGGCGGAACGCGGGCCAATGTCGGTATTCGCTACACCGGCTCACTCGACAATGGTCTCGGCTTCAGGGGCATTTTCGGGCAATCTTATCATATTGCAGGGCTGAACTCGTTTGCGACCGACGACCTTGTAAAGGTCGGGTCCGGGTCCGGTCTCGAAACCAGCCAATCCGACTTCGTCGGAATGGCTGGCGTGGATATCCCGAACGGCGTGTCGCTGAGTGCGAGTGCGCGCCTCGATCACAAGACGCTCGACCTGCGTCGGACCGATGCCAGCGTCGCGTTCACCAATGAGAAGCTTCAAGCGAACCTGACTTACGTACAGCTCGCCGCCCGACCTGAGTATGGATTCACGAGCGACAACGCGGAAATCCAGGCCTCGAGCTCGGTAAAGGTGACTGAGAACTGGTCGCTCTCGAGCTCGATGACCTGGGATGTCAACCAGAGCTTTCTGACCCGCAGAGGGATCGGCGTTTTGTATGCTGACGAATGCACCACTTTCTCGCTGACCTATTCGGAAAAGCGCGACATCAGCAACGAATCGGCCAGTGACTGGACAATCGGCGGTCGCCTGACTTTCAGGACACTCGGCGACATACAACTGTCCACCGCCGACGTTACCGCCCAATAGGGATCGACTTGTGCGACCTCGGTGCGGGCGGCTCCGCAAAAAATCTGCCTCAGCTCGACGGAATTCGCCGCTTCGATGCGGCCATGAATGCCATATCAAAGGAATTGTCATTGTTTCGCCGCATGGATTGTGCAATCCGTGCGGCACATTATACTTTGATTGGCCAACGAAATACCGGGTAGCGAAAGAGATGCCGCCCGAGCGAAAGGAATGCCGATGACCTTTGGCAAAAAGGAGACGCGAATCCTGCTCATTTGCGCGGCTGCGCTGGCGTTCACCGCCGGCCCCGGTCCCTTGCCCGCTCCCGCCCCCGCGTATGCTGCGAGCGAAGTCGCCGTAATCGTCAACAAGACGGCGGTCACCAGCGGCGATATAGCCAAGCGGGCCGCCTTCCTGCGCCTACAGCGCCGCAAGGGAGATCTGAAGAAGATCGCACGCGAGGAATTGGTCGAGGAGATTCTCAAGCGCGAGGAGATCGCGCGCGTCGGCATGTCCGTCAGCACAGACGAAGTGGACGCCGCTTTCGAGCGATTTGCCGCCTCCAACAAGCTGACATCGAAACAGCTTACCGGCATCCTCAGTCAGGCAGGTGTTGGCGCCGATCACTTCAAAGCCTATATCGCAGTCTCGATGAGCTGGCCGCGCCTCGTCAACGCACGTTACGGTACACGTGGGAAACTCTCCAATCAGGACCTCGTGACCCGCCTCCTGGAAAGCAAGGAAAAACCGGTTACGACCGAATACTTCCTGAAGCAGGTGATCTTCGTCATCCCGGCCTCAAAGCGCAATTCGATCACCGGAAAGCGGAAGTCGGAAGCGGAAGCCTCGCGCGCCAAATTCCCCGGCTGCGATCAGGCCATGGATTTCGCCAAGGGCTATCTCGACGTTTCGATCCGCAATCTTGGACGTGTCCTGGCGCCCGAACTCCCGCCGGAATGGAAGCCTCTCGTCGAAAAGACAAAGGGCACAACGACCGCAACGCGTGTGACTGAGCGCGGCGTGGAATACCTGGCGATCTGCAACCAACGGCAGGTTTCGGACGACGTAGCGGCGGAAATCGTCTTTCGAGCGGAAGATCTCGGCAAGGACAAGCCTGCAGAAAACCCGAACTCAGCGAAGTATCTTGAGGACCTGCGTTCCAAGGCACAGATCGTATACCGCTGATTTCGGGGCAACCGGCGATGACCACAATAGATCACCTTCCTCTCGCTCTCAGCCAGGGGGATCCAGCCGGTGTAGGCCCGGATATCGCGCTTACGGCATGGCTCGAGCGGTCGGCTCTCAACCTTCCGCCCTTCCTGTTCATCGGAGATCCTGACGTTCTCGCCGTGCGTGCGCGGCAGCTGGAGATCGAGGTACCGCTGCGAGAAACCGACGCGGCAGGCGCTGCAGCGGCATTCATGGACGCTCTGCCGGTACTTCCAATACCTGCGGGCGTGGATGTGGTTGCCGGCACGCCGCATGTCGCCACAGCCAAGGGAACAATCGCTGCAATCGAGAAAGCCGTTTCCCTTTGCTTCGACGGCAAGGTCAGGGGCATGGTCACGAATCCGATCGCCAAGTCGGTTCTTTACGAGGCCGGCTTCGGCTTTCCCGGCCACACCGAATTCCTGGCAGATCTGGCCGGTCGCGCCACCGGCCGGACCTATCGCCCGGTGATGATGCTCGCCGGACCGAAACTTAAAGCCGTACCGGTGACGATCCATATTCCGCTCAAGGATGTTCCCGCAGCCCTGACGCAAGCGCTCATCATCGACACTTGCCGGATCACGGCAACCGACCTGAAGAACCGCTTCGGCATTGCCTCTCCACGGCTTGCCATTGCCGGCCTCAACCCCCATGCTGGCGAAGGCGGGGCAATCGGACAAGAAGACGAGGATATCATCCATCCTGCGGTCATGCAGCTTCGCAGCGAGGGCATCGACGCCTTCGGTCCGCTTCCCGCCGACACCATGTTCCATGACGAGGCCCGGCGGCGCTATGATGTAGCAGTCTGCATGTATCACGATCAGGCGCTGATCCCGGTCAAGGCGCTGGGCTTCGACGATTCCGTCAACGTCACCCTCGGTCTTCCCTTTGTGCGAACCTCGCCCGACCACGGGACTGCCTTCGGCATTGCCGGAACCGGCATTGCACGCCACGACAGCCTGGTGGCAGCGCTCAAGCTCGCCTCTAACATATCGCGCCATACGGGCGACATGTCCTGATGGCCGCACTCGACGGTCTGCCGCCGCTTCGCGAGGTGATCCAGCGACATGGGCTGGATGCGCGCAAGGCGCTTGGCCAGAACTTTCTGCTCGATCTCAATCTCACCCAGAAGATCGCCCGTACGGCTGGCCCGCTTGACGGCGTCACCGTTTTCGAGGTGGGTCCAGGACCTGGTGGTCTGACGCGCGCCATTCTCGCGCTCGGCGCCAGGAAGGTGATTGCCGTCGAGCGCGATGCGCGATGCCTGCCGGCCCTTGCCGAGATCGCCGATTACTACCCCGGACGCCTGGACGTCATAGAAGGTGATGCACTCAAGACCGATTTCGAGACCCTGGCCCCTGAAGGCCCGGTCCGGATCATCGCCAACCTCCCCTACAATGTCGGCACCCAACTTCTCATCAACTGGCTGCTGCCCAAGACTTGGCCACCCTTCTGGGATTCGCTGACGCTGATGTTCCAGAAGGAGGTGGGCCAGCGGATCGTGGCCCGTGAAAACGACGACCACTACGGTCGCCTTGGTGTGCTGTGCGGCTGGCGGACAGAGGCTCATATGGCCTTCGACGTGCCGCCGCAGGCTTTCACGCCACCTCCCAAAGTCACGTCGAGCGTTGTCCACCTGACACCGAGAACTTCGCCCCTGCCTTGCGATGTTGCCAAGCTTGAAAAGGTCACCATGGCGGCCTTCGGGCAACGGCGGAAAATGTTGCGCCAGAGCCTCAAGCCACTCGGCGGCGAGGCCTTACTGAACAGGGCAGGAATCGAGCCGTCGCGAAGGGCCGAGACGCTCTCGGTCGAGGAATTCGTCGAGCTGGCGAACAGACTATAAAACCTAGAGCTTCGGCTCTTCGGTCAGCAGCTGGCCCACGAAATCGAAGAGACCGTAGCGCCGGTCGCGGCGGATTCGCTCGGCCCCGACAATATTGCTCACCGAATGGAAGGCGTTGTCGAGATCGTCGTTGACGATGACATAGTCATATTCCCGCCAATGCTCGATTTCCTCCCTCGAATTGAGAAGACGCGTGCGGATCACTTCCTCGGAATCTTCCGCACGGCGATGCAGACGCGATTGCAGCTCGGTCATGCTCGGCGGCAGGATGAAGATCGATACGACATCGGCCTTCATCTTTTCCTGCAACTGCTGCGCGCCCTGCCAGTCGATGTCGAACAACATGTCACGGCCTTCAGCCATCGCCTGTTCCACCGGCTCGCGTGGAGTCCCATAGAAATTGCCATGCACCTGTGCCCATTCCAGCAGCGCGTCGGATTCACGCATGCGCTCGAACTGCGGGATGCTGACGAAGTGGTAATGCTTGCCGGCAATCTCGCTCGGCCGTTTGGCGCGCGTCGTGACGCTCACCGAAATCTCCAGAGTTGGATCGTCTTCCAGTAGATTGCGCGCAATCGTCGATTTTCCCGCACCCGACGGCGACGAGATCACCAGCATCAGTCCGCGCCGGGCAATCTTCACCGCGCCCCCTTTCGACTTCACCATGGTCTACTCCAAATTCTGGACCTGTTCCCGGAACTGGTCGATGACGACCTTCAGTTCGATGCCGATAGCGGTGACCGCGACGGCATTCGACTTGGAACAGATGGTATTCGATTCGCGGTTGAATTCCTGTGCCAGGAAATCGAGCTTGCGGCCGATCGGACCGCCCGTCGAAAGCAGATCGCGAGCGGCGGCAACATGTGCCTTCAGACGGTCGATCTCCTCGCGCAGGTCCGCCTTGGTCGCAATCAGCACCGCTTCGGCATGCAGGCGGTCACGATCGAGCGAGGGCGCTGCGTCCAGCAGAGCTGCAAGCTGGCTCTCAAGCTTGCGGGCAATTTCGTCCGGCGTGCGAGAGGGGTCCTTTTCGACCTGAAGGGCAAGTTCCTCGATCTTGTCCACTTGTGCCGAGAGCAACCGACCAAGCACCTCGCCCTCGCTGCTGCGCATGTCGCAAAGCGCATTGATGGCCTGTTCCAGGCCTTCGAGGATCGCCGCGTCGCGGGCGGCAATCACTTCGCCGGCGTCGGTCGCCTCGCGAAACTCCACGAGGCCACGGACTGCCAGCAGCGCATCAAGCCGCATCGGAGAAGGATCGACAACCGACGAACCCAGCTCGTCGCGCAGCTTCAGAACGGCAGCCAGAGCATCCTGGTTCAGCACCGCCTCGACCCGATTTTCGCTGATGGTGACGCTTAGAGATGCCTGAAGATTTCCGCGGGCGAGCGCATCGGACAACAGCCGGCGCGCATCCACTTCGAACCCTTCCATGCCAGTCGGCAACCGAAGCCGGACATCGAGCCCCTTGCCGTTGACCGAGCGCAACTCCCAAGACCAGCGGTAGCGCCCGCTTGTTCCTTCGCTACGGGCAAAGCCGGTCATGGATTGCAGTGCCATGCGTCAACTCCCAGCGGTGGCTGCTACTTCTTCTTTTTCTTCAGGCTGTCCGCGTTTTCCGGTTCAGCCGCCGGCTGCCCATCGACCGCGATGTTGGGGTCCGCCCCTTTTTCCGCTTCGATCTTGCGCCAGCGCTGCACGTTCGCATTATGCTCCTCGAGGGTCGCGGCGAATAGGTGACCACCAGTGCCATCGGCAACGAAGTACAGGTCCTTCGTGCGCCACGGATTGGCGACGGCTTCAAGCGCCTCTTTGCCGGGATTGGCGATCGGTCCCGGCGGCAGCCCCTTGATGACATAGGTGTTGTAGGGGGTTTCCTTCTGCAAGTCCGATTGGTAGATCGGCCGGTCCGCTGGCTTTCCGTCGCCTCCGAAGAGACCATAGATGATGGTCGGATCGGACTGCAGGCGCATGCCTTTTTCCAGACGATTGAAGAAAACCGACGCGACGTGGGCGCGCTCGTCCGCCTTCCCGGTTTCCTTTTCCACGATCGAGGCGAGCGTGACCAATTCCTCCTTGGTCTTCAACATGAGATCTGGCGCCCGCTTTTCCCAGGTCTGGTCGACAAGCTTTTGCTGGGCGGCGACCATCTGCCCGATAATCTCGCTGCGCTTGGTCCCGCGTGAGAACTTGTAGGTGTCGGGTCTGAGGCTGCCTTCAGCGGGAAGCTCCGCAGGCAAATCACCTTCGAGCACCGGATCGTCTCTGAGCCGCTGGAACATCTGCTTGACTGTCAGACCTTCCGGGAAAGAGACGGAATAGAGGATGGACTTGCCCGACTTCAGGAGGTCCATGATCTCTTTCATCGAGGCGCCGGCTTTGATCTCGTATTCGCCGGCCTTGAGGGTCTCGCCCTCGTTGAGATAGGTCGCCGTCACATAACGGAAAATGCGGGAATCAGAAACAACGCCGTTCCGCTCCAGGCTGGTGGCGATTTCAGCCAGACCTGCACCGCTGCGTACGATAAAGTTCACATTCGTCTGGAGCGGCCCCGGCCCCTGGTAGGAGGACATGACATAGTAGAAGCCGGCGACCGCCACGACGCAGACTGCAACGGCCATGGTCATGAGGAAGTTCAGGAAAATAACAAGCTGGCTGTGCGCCTTGCGGGAGCGCCGCGGCGGCGCCGGAACCCGTTCAGGTCTCAGCGCTTCGTTCGGAGACTTCGGGATGATCGGCCCTTTGGGCGCCGCTTCCTGGTCCCGTCCGAATACAGTCCCGTTGTTCTGGTCGTTGTCGGTCACCGGCGATCCTCTTCAGTTCGGTATAGCTGCTCTTTCGCCAAGCAATGCGGCAAAAAGCAGGTATGGAGAGCATTCATGCCGAAAGCAACGTCCCCAGATTTCCGGTGGCGGCCCCGAAGGGCCGGCCACTCACCCCTCGTATCGGCGCAGGACCAGGGAGGCATTGGTGCCCCCGAAACCGAAGGAATTGGAGAGCGCCACGTTGATCTCGCGCTTGCGGGCCTTGTGCGGAACGAGATCGATCGCCGTCTCCACGTCCGGATTGTCGAGGTTGAGTGTTGGTGGCGCAACATTGTCGCGGATCGCCAGCGCCGAGAAGATTGCCTCGACGGCACCGGCCGCGCCCAGAAGATGGCCGATCGCGGACTTGGTCGAAGACATCGAGATCCTTGAGGCGGCGTCCCCCACGAGCCTCTCGACGGCGCCGAGTTCGATGGTATCGGCCATGGTCGATGTCCCGTGAGCGTTGATGTAGTCGACGTCGGACGCTGCCAAACCGGCGCGTTTCAGTGCCATGGCCATGCAGCGGAAGGCGCCGTCGCCATCTTCGCACGGTGCGGTAATATGATAGGCATCGCCGGAGAGACCATAGCCAACGACTTCGGCATAAATCTTCGCGCCGCGCGCCTTGGCGTGTTCCAGTTCCTCCAGAACGACAATGCCGGCACCCTCACCCATGACGAAGCCGTCGCGGTCCCTGTCGTAGGGACGGGAGGCACGCTGGGGATCGTCATTGTGCTGTGTCGAGAGCGCCTTCAAGGCAGCAAATCCGGCAAGCGCTATCCGGCTGACCGGCGATTCTGCGCCGCCGGCCACCATGACGTCGGCGTCACCGAGCGCGATTAGCCGCGAGGCGTCGCCAATGGCATGCGCACCGGTGGAGCAGGCGGTTACGACGGAATGATTGGGTCCGCGCAGCTTGTGGCGAATGGAAACCTGTCCGGAAGCCAGATTGATCAACCGGCCGGGTACGAAAAACGGCGAAAGCCGGCGCGGTCCCTTGTCGCGCAGGATATACCCCGCTTCGACAATGCCCTCGATACCCCCGATGCCCGAGCCGATCAGAACGCCGGTCGCGATCTGGTCTTCGTCACTTGCCGGGTGCCAGCCGGCATCGGCCAGCGCCATGTCAGACGCGGCGATCGCGTAGATAATGAAATTGTCGACCTTGCGCTGCTCCTTGGTCTCCATCCAATCGTCAGGATTGAAGGCGCCCTCGCCTTCGCCGGTCGGAATACGGCAGGCAATTTTGGCCGGCAGGTCCTCGACTTCGAATTCTGTCACGCGGCGCGCGCCGCTCTGACCGGCCAGAAGCCTTGACCAGGTAATCTCTGTTCCACATCCAAGAGGAGATACCATGCCGGTACCGGTGATAACGACACGTCTCATCGTCTGCAGCCCACCCATTCTTTCAGTCGAAGTCATTCGAAAACAGGAAGGCCCGCTCATCGCGGGCCTTGGCAGTACAGGCCAGAAGACCCTCCTGCATCAGATCGGATCGATTAGGCCTGGGCCTTCTCGATGAACTTCACGGCGTCGCCGACGGTCAGAATGGAATCCGCAGCGTCATCTGGAATTTCAACGCCGAATTCTTCTTCGAAAGCCATAACGAGTTCGACCGTGTCGAGCGAGTCGGCACCGAGATCGTCGATGAAGCTTGCGCCTTCGACAACTTTCTCAGCATCAACGCCGAGATGGTCAATAACAATTTTCTTTACGCGTTCTGCGATATCGCTCATGTCGGTTTTCCTCGACCTTCTTCATCTCAGGGCGCCGCGATGGTACCCTACCCTGTATCAAACCGGCGACACTCTTCTTACGTCACCACCGGCAAACTCGTTCAGCCCTATCCACAACGAACAATCCGTGCCTAAGCACAACTGTCACCTGTCTTTTCGGGACGACTGTTCACAGTCATGGCCCGCTTAACATGGTTTAGGCTCGTCGCAAAGCCAGAAAATCACCCCCGCCGATGTGCTCAACATGCAATTGCACCGCAATGAGCATCAGCAGCGGGAAGCCCGCTCAGATCATCGCCATGCCGCCATTGACGTGCAACGTCTGCCCGGTCATGTAGCCCGCCTCGTTCGAGGCGAGGTATAGCACGGCGGATGCGATCTCCGCGCCCGTACCCATGCGCTTCATGGGGATCGCGCCCATAATCGCTTCCTTCTGCTTGTCGTTCAGCTTTCCCGTCATAGCGCTTTCGATGAAGCCCGGCGCCACGCAGTTGACAGTAACGTTGCGGGTTGCAATTTCCTGCGCGAGCGACTTGGAAAAACCGATCATGCCTGCCTTGGAGGCGCAGTAGTTGGCCTGGCCCGGATTGCCGGTAACGCCAACGATCGACGTGATGTTGATAATGCGGCCGAAGCGACGGCGCATCATCGGATGGGTGAGTTCGCGCGTCAGACGAAAGACGGCGGTCAGATTGACTTCGATTACGCTGTCCCAATCGGCATCGCTCATGCGGACGAAGAGACCGTCCTTGGTAATACCGGCATTGTTGACGAGGATGTCGACACCTTCGAGCTCGGCTTCGGCTTTTTCTCCGAGCGCCTTGACCTCGTCGCGATCGGACAGGTTCGCCGGAAAGATCTTGACGCGGTCGCCCAGCTCGGCAGCCAGCGCCTCGAGCTTTTCCACGCGCGTGCCGTGCAGACCGACGATAGCGCCCTGCGAATGCAACATCCGGGCGATCTCCTCGCCGATGCCGCCGGTCGCGCCGGTAACGAGAGCCTTGCGGCCGGTCAAATCAAACATGATCGCAATCCTTGTTTCTGAATCTGGAAAATCAGCCGATCAGGGCGCCGAGCGCCGCATCGATATCGGCCGGCGAACTGACGGCGATGCCGTTGACGGTCTTGTCGATCCTGCGGGCAAGTCCCGTCAGGACCTTGCCCGACCCGATTTCGTAAAGCGTCGTTACGCCGTTGGCCGCGAACCACTCCACGGTCTCGCGCCAGCGGACCTGGCCGGTCACCTGCTCGACCAGCAGGGCAGCGATCTCGTCTGCATCGGTGACGGGTGCCGCGCGAACGTTGGCGATCAGCGGCACGATCGGGTTCCTCTTCTCGACCTTGGCCAGCGCTTCGCGCATGGCTTCTGCCGCCGGCCCCATCAGGGCCGAATGGAAGGGTGCCGAGACCGGCAACATGATGGCGCGCTTGGCGCCCTTCTCGCTGGCAATCGCCGCGGCCTTTTCGACAGCGGCCTTGCCGCCGGAGATGACCAGTTGACCACCGCCATTGTCGTTGGCGATCTGGCACGGGCCGGCAGCGGAGGCTTCCTTGCACGCGGCCTCGACATCTCCATGCTCCAATCCGATGATCGCGGCCATGGCGCCCTCACCGACCGGAACGGCGGCCTGCATGGCATTGCCGCGAATGCGCAGGAGGCGTGCGGTATCGGCGAGCGAGAAAGTGCCGGCAGCGCAAAGCGCGGAATATTCGCCGAGCGAATGGCCGGCGACATAGGCGACCCTGGACTTGAGGTCGAGGCCACGGGCCTGCATGACGCGGATTACCGCCACCGAAACGGCCATGAGGGCCGGCTGGGCATTCGCTGTAAGTGTCAGGGTTTCTTCAGGCCCTTCGAAAATGGTCGTCGAGAGATTCTCGCCCAGAGCTTCGTCAACTTCCTGAAAGACAGCCCGCGCCTCGGCATATGTATCGGCAAGATCCTTGCCCATGCCGACCGCCTGACTGCCCTGGCCCGGAAATGTAAATGCGATACTCATGGACTAATCCTTCTCGGGATATGTTCTTCCCTGACTTTTTTCTCTCCAATTGACGTGTTTTTCCAGTGAGTCAAGCCTTCAGGCAAGCTGGAGCAGCGAGCGCCGCCTGCGACGGGAGTAGAAGAAACGACTTGCAGTCGGGCGAAACCGCCCTAAATTCGCGCCTCATTTCCCTCCCTCTAAGACCCTCCCAGCAGCAGGACCTGTCAATGAAATACAATCAACTGGGCCGCACCGGCATTTCCGTATCCGAAATATGCCTGGGGACAATGACCTGGGGATCGCAAAACAGCGAGCCACAAGCCTTCGAGCAGATGGACTACGCCCTCGAGAAGGGTGTCAATTTCTTCGACACGGCGGAACTTTATCCAACCACGCCGCTCTCGCCCGAGACCTATGCGCTCACCGAGACGATCATCGGCAACTGGTTCGCCAAGACCGGCAAGCGCAAGGATATCGTGCTCGCCACCAAGGTCGCGGGTGCTGGCCGGCCATATATCCGGGACGGCCGCCCGATCACGGCGGCAACCATCCGCGAGGCGGTCGATGCCAGCCTGACGCGCCTCAAGACCGACTACATCGACCTCTACCAGATCCACTGGCCCAATCGCGGGCACTATCATTTCCGCGGGAGCTGGACCTACAATCCGTTTACCCAGGATCGCGAGCAGGCAATTGCCGACTTCACGGAAAAGCTGGACGCGCTCGGCGATTGCGTGAAGGCAGGGAAGATCCGCGCCATCGGATTGTCCAACGAGACCACCTGGGGAACACAGAAATATCTTTCGATTGCGGCAGAAAAGAACCTGCCACGCGTTGCGACGGTGCAGAACGAGTACAATCTTCTCTATCGCGCCTACGATCTCGACATGGCCGAACTTTCCCACCACGAAGATGTGGGGCTTCTGGCTTATTCGCCGCTCGCCGCCGGGCTCCTGACCGGCAAATATCTCGACGGCAACCGTCCGGCCGGCTCGCGCGGATCGATCAATACCGACCTCGGCGGCCGCCTGCAGCCGCGGCAGGAACCGGCGGTACGCGCCTATGTCGACATGGCGAAAAAGCACGGGATCGACCCCGCCCAGCTGGCACTCGCCTTCTGTCTGACGCGCCCCTTCGTGGCGTCCGTCATCATCGGCGCGACCACAATGGAACAGCTGAAGGCCGATATCGGCGCCGCCGACATCACGCTGTCGGACGAGGTCCTGGCGGAGATCGCCCAGGTTCACAGGTTCTATCCGATGCCGATCTGAGGTCGCCAGACCGCTGGTCAATGTCTCGAGGGATTTTCGTATTGCTATATAGTTGTCAGGCTGTTCCTATCTGAGCCACCTGAGCAGAGAAACGGAGCGATATGGATATTCTCCTCGTGGCGGGCGGCTTGATCGGCCTCTATTTTGGAGCAGAGTGGCTGCTGCGCGGCGCCGTGGCGCTCTCCCGGAGGTTGGAAATTCCCGCCCTCCTGGTTTCGTTGGTGGTCGTCGGCTTCGGCACTTCCTTGCCTGAGCTGATCGTATCGTTGCGCGCGGTGGCCAGCGGCTCCTCGGGCCTCGTCATCGGAAACGTCGTCGGTTCGAAT
>Ga0172380_10000937_pt1 | contig 52362 bp, 44 predicted proteins | sample Leawe162metaG_FD_119747 | JGI IMG/M metagenome (GOLD analysis project Ga0172380, IMG submission 119747) | Leachate microbial communities from a municipal landfill in Southern Ontario, Canada - Leachate well 162 metaG | ecosystem: Engineered > Solid waste > Landfill > Unclassified | place... | reverse complement strand
AATTCCTGCCATTATCCCCTGTCCGGCGGCTTCCTCATATCCCGATGTTCCATTAATCTGTCCGGAAAAATAAAGTCCCTCAATTAACTTTGTTTCTAAGGTTAAATCCACTTGGTAAGGAGGGAAATAATCATACTCAACTGCATAAGCAGGACGAACCATATTTACATTTGCCAATCCCTTGATCTTCTTTAAAGCTTTATATTGGATGTCTGCTGGCAAAGAGGACGAGAAACCATTTATATAAATTAAATCATCATCTAAACCTTCCGGTTCAAGAAATAACTGATGCCGTTCTTTATCGGCGAAGCGAACTATCTTATCTTCAATGGATGGGCAATATCTCGGGCCTACACCATTTATAACTCCCGTGAAAAGTGGCGATTTATCGAATCCGGTTTCTAAGATTTTATGAACTTCTAAATCAGTATAAGTTATATGACACGGAACTTGACGAAGATATGGAAATTTGCTTTTATCTGTTCTGCGAGAAAATGGAAGAGGCGGATCGTCTCCGGGTTGAACTTCTAAGAGATCCCAATCAATTGAATCTCTATGTAATCGAGGAGGCGTACCGGTTTTTAATCTTCCCGAAACAAATCCCATTCGGTTAAATGATTCAGTCAATCCTTTTGAGGCTTGTTCACCGTATCTTCCTCCTTCTGTGGAGGTCATTCCCGTATGCATCAATCCGTTAAGAAATGTTCCTGAACATAAAACAACTGCTTTACATTTTATCTCTTCACCATTCTTTAGCTTAACTCCCGTAATCTTCTTATCTTCTGCAAAAACATCCATCAAGGAGTCTTCAATTATTTCGAGATTCTGAGTTTCGCTTACAGTTTTAATTGCTTCTAATGTATAAAATTTACGATCGGATTGTGATCTTCCAGCCCAAACTGCAGGACCTTTTGATTTATTAAGAGTTCTGAATTGTATCCCTGCTTTATCGGCAATAAGCCCCATAACACCGCCAAGAGAATCAATTTCATGAACCAAATGTCCTTTAGCACTCCCCCCTATTGCAGGATTGCAGGACATTCTTCCGATTGCTTCCTTTTCCATTGTTATGAGAGCAACCGAACAACCCATTTTAGCTGCGGCAATACTTGCTTCAATTCCGGCATGTCCACCACCTACTACGATTACATCAAAATACCTCATTTATTCCTTTCGGTTTCACGTGAAACCTTTTTTCCTTTTTTTATATGTTACTTATTTTTTTGCATATAACATCTTAGCAAATTCTATCATTCACCAAAGTTAATCTACCTGTTCATATCTATTCCATTCATGATTTCACCTGGACAAATCTTAAGCATCTGCGAATCCTTTATTTTATTACATCCTATCATTTCAATTACATTTTTTCATAAACACAATACTCTTCATCCAAACAGAACTTACTAGATTGGTGAAACATTCTTACTGAAATTCATTCACTACACTCATATTTCTTCATCACACAAAATTCTTTTACTCAGTCAAACTTGCAGAAATTTGTTTCTGTTTGAGTAAGGTTAATATCTAATTAAAAATATTTCCGAACGACTCAAGTATTTATACATCAAAAAAATCCAAAATAATCATAAAATTTTTTCTTAATCCACAACTTTCACTTTATTCACATTTTGCTATTAAATCACCTATTAAAAAGTCTTGGGGTTTATTATGCGACAAAAAATGCACATTCAACTTCTTCCAAATAATTTTTTTGATTATCACCGAAGGTCCTATCTCCAGAAAAAGTCAATTTAATTTCTAAAATCTGTTACTGGAATAATTTTACATTTTACTTACGACCGACGCTTCGAATAAACAATATCACAGTAAAGAAATTTTGCCAATCAAAAATGATAAGAATTGTCACAATTATAGTGGGTTCAAATTCAGTAAATAAATTAATTTTTCTTTCAATCTACCAATATAAATTCTTTCTCTCATTAAACTATTTGCCGTTTCACGTGAAACAGACAGACAGCCAACTTGTCGGCTTAATATTAAATATATTAAATTAAATGAATAAAGTGCGTTTCTAGAACAAAAATCTACTTTCCAATACAAAATTTTGAGAATATATTATTTAATATATCATCATTTGTAACTTTGCCTATTATTTCGCTTAAAGAACTCTCTGCATTTCTTAAATCAACAGCAATAAATTCGCCCGATAATTTTTCGTTAATGGAAACTAATGCCGTCTCTAATTGCCTTTTTGCCGATTTAAGTGCTTCAAAATGACGAAGGTTAGAAACTATTGCCGTTTTCTCGCTATAATTAGAAGACCCGATCGCTTTGTCTTTCAAAAGTTGATACAATTCATCCATACCTAATCCTGTTTTTGCAGATATCTTTACATCTGCATTAAAATGCTCGCCGTGCAATAAATCAACTTTATTGAGCACCTTAATAATTCTGTCATCAGTCGTCAATTCTAATAATTGATTATACAAATCAAGTGAGAATCCCGTTTGGATATCATTAATAAATATTACTACATCAGCGGCTTTAACTGCATCGCGGCTTCTGAATACTCCCTCTTTCTCAATAATATCTTCCGTAAAACGAATTCCTGCCGTGTCAAATAATTTATAAAGTATTCCATCAATAACTACTTCTTCACGGATTACGTCTCGTGTTGTACCCGGAATTTCGCTTACGATTGCACGCGATTCTTTTAGCATATAATTAAGAATAGAAGACTTCCCCACATTCGGCTTGCCGACTAATGCGGCATTAACGCCATCTCTCATTACTCTTCCGAATGAATATGTTTTGAGCAGCTCCGAGATTTCATAAATAATACTATTTATTGATTCGGCAACTTTCGTCAGTGAAATAAATTCTAATTCTTCTTCAGCAAAATCAAGCTCTAATTCAATGAGCGAAGATGTGGTAATAAGCTCTTCGCGCAGTGAATCAACTTTTTGCGAAAGAAGTCCATTAAGCTGATTTCTCGCACCTCGGAGCGATGCATCGCTTCTTGAATTAATAATATCCGCGACTGCTTCCGCTTGTGCTAAATCTAATCTTCCATTTAGGAATGCACGCTTAGTAAATTCACCCGGTTCTGCTAGTCTTACTCCATTATCTAAAAACAGAGCGATAATTTTCTGCACGATTAATTGACTGCCGTGAGTGCTTATTTCAACAGAGTCTTCACCGGTATATGAATGTGGAGTTCTAAAAACAGAGACAAGCACATCATCAATCTGCTCCCCATCGGCTGAAATAATTTTCCCATAGTGAATAGTATGCGAATCTGATTCGGATATTAATTTCTTTCCTTTAAATATTTTATCGGTGGCTTCAAAACTAAGAGGACCGCAAACACGGATAATTGATAAAGCTCCAACTCCCACGGGAGTTGCCAGTGCAGTTATTGTATCTTCAATTAAAATCATATTTGTCTTTTAAGAAAATCATTTAAATTAACTAAATTCAGCACCATTATCAACTTACTAAATTCTATAACTTATTTACTTGCAATAAGTTATGTCGTATTTCCCAACCTCTTTTATCTCAAATCTAAATCTCAATATAAATATGTAGATTAATAATCAATTGACTATTTTTGGAAAGTAAGAAACTTTAGTAATTAATAAATTGTATTAAATTAAAATACAATAAGGAGGACTAATGGCAATCGATTTTAATAAGTTCACCGTAAAAGCCCAAGAAACAGTTCAAAACTCAATAGAAATAGCCCAAAACTACACAAACCCAACAATAGAACCAGAGCATATATTAGCTGCAATGATTCAAGACACCGATAATCTGGCAGTCTCTATAATACAAAAATCGGGTGGCAATTTATCCGCTGTTAAAATAAAGCTTAGTGAATTAATGGAAAAATTACCAAAGGTAACAGGCACAAGTACAAGTATGCCTCAGTTATCTCAAGTAACCTCTTCGATATTTGATAAAGCAGCAGATGAATCTCGATCAATGAAAGATGAATACATATCGACGGAACATCTATTAATCGCATTGGCTGATTCAAATACATCATCATCACAGCTTCTAAAAAATAATGGAATCACGAAAAACATTATCCTTGCCGCATTAAAAGATATTCGCGGCAATCAGCGCGTTACATCTCAAAATCCCGAAGAAACATATCAAGCATTAAAAAAATATGGAAGAGACTTAAATGAACTGGCACGCACTGGTAAGCTTGATCCGGTAATCGGAAGAGATGAAGAAATAAGAAGAGTACTGCAAGTGCTTTCACGAAGAACTAAAAATAATCCTGTTTTAATCGGCGAACCCGGTGTAGGTAAAACTGCAATAGCAGAAGGACTTGCTCATAGAATAATTTCAGGTGATGTACCTGAATCACTAAAAACGAAAAAAATTATTGCTCTTGATCTTGGAGCATTAGTAGCTGGCGCGCAATACCGCGGACAATTTGAGGAAAGAATAAAAGCAGTCGTTAAAGAAGTTCAAGACGCAGCAGGTGAAATAATTTTATTTATTGATGAGCTTCATCAGTTAGTAGGTGCAGGTAGAACAGATGGCGCAATGGACGCCGCAAATATATTAAAACCGGCATTAGCACGCGGAGAGCTCCATACAATCGGAGCAACAACACTTGATGAATATAGAAAATACATTGAAAAAGATGCGGCATTAGAAAGAAGATTCCAACCCGTTATGGTGAATGAACCCAGCGAGGAAGACGCTATCTCTATTCTAAGAGGTCTAAAAGAACGTTATGAAGTTCATCACGGTGTACGCATTACAGACGGGGCTATCATAGCCGCAGTTCAATTATCGAATAGATATATATCTGATCGCTTCCTTCCTGATAAAGCAATTGATCTTATTGATGAAGCCGCATCTAAACTTAGAATTGAAATCGATTCTATGCCGGAAGAATTAGATATCATCGAAAGAAAAGTAAAGCAACTCGAAATTGAAAGAGAAGCGTTAAAACGAGAGCACGATGAAAATTCGCAAATTCGTTTAACTGAACTTCAAAAAGAATTAAGCGGTCTTGAAGAAGAAAGAAAAACTTTCCGTATCCATTGGCAGACGGAAAAAGAAAAAATACAAGCAATTCGTAAAATGAAAAGCGACATAGAGCAAGTAAAAATCGATGCCGATAAATATGAAAGAGAAGGAAATCTTGGAAAAGTTGCCGAACTGCGTTATGGCGTAATTAATGACTTCGAAAGAAAATTGAAGAAAGAATCAGAAGAACTTGCAACAATCCAACAAAATACAAAGATGCTAAAAGAAGAGGTGGATGCTGAGGATATAGCAGAAGTAGTGGCTAAATGGACAGGCATTCCCGTAAACAGAATGCTCGAAAGTGAAAGAATGAAATTAATCCGTCTCGAAGATGAACTTCATAAAAGGGTTGTCGGGCAGACAGAGGCAGTCTATGCTGTATCCAATGCAATACGGAGATCACGTGCCGGATTGCAGGATGCAAATAAACCGATCGGTTCATTTATATTTCTTGGTACAACAGGTGTTGGTAAAACAGAACTTGCCCGTACATTAGCAGAATTTCTTTTTAATGATGAACATTCTATGATACGAATTGATATGTCAGAATATATGGAGAAGTTTTCGGTAAGCCGTCTCATTGGAGCACCTCCCGGTTATGTCGGTTATGATGAAGGTGGACAATTAACGGAAGCCGTTAGAAGAAAACCATATTCGGTAGTTCTATTGGACGAAATCGAAAAAGCCCATCCTGATATTTATAATATTCTTCTTCAAGTTTTGGACGAGGGGCGTTTGACTGATAATCAAGGAAGAACGGTTGATTTCAAAAATACGATTATCATTATGACATCAAATCTTGGTTCGCAATTAATTCAAGAAAAACTAAGTTTGATTTCGGAAGAGAATATTGATAAGGTAATGGGTGAACTGCGAATTGATCTTTCTGAATTACTCAAGCGTACTATTCGTCCCGAATTTCTTAATCGCATCGATGAGATCGTTTTATTCAAACCATTATTGAAGTCGGAATTAAAAGAGATAATAGATATTCAGCTTACACGAGTGAGCAAAATGCTTGCAGAAAAAAATCTTTCACTCGAAGTTTATGATGAAGCAAAAGATTTTCTATTACAGATAGGATATGATATTACTTATGGCGCAAGACCATTAAAACGAACAATACAGAAATATTTAATAAATTCATTATCTGCGGAACTGCTAATGAATACTTATTCAGCCGGAGATACTATTGTTGTAACGTATCCCGGAGCGGGTAAATTAGAGTTCAGGAAAAAATAATTGCTAAAAAATTCTCTCGTTTTTATCTCGATTGCTGTGGGAGTGCTCTTTCCTTATGGGCACTCCTATACTTATTTAATTCAATATTTTCTTATGGTAATGCTCTTCTGGGCATTTCTCGAAATCGATTTTTCCGGCAATCCATTCGATAGAAAACAATTTTATCTTGTCGCCGCCAATTTAGTTATTCCTCTATTTTGGTATTATACTATAGTGCCTTTCAATAATACATTAGCTTTGATTGCCTTTGTTGCAGCTCTCGCACCAACTGCAATAGCATCGGCTACTCTTGTAAGCATTCTAAATAAAAATATAAAGTTCACTACTGTATATGTGATGATATCAAATTTTGCAATGAGTATCGGAGCTTCATTTCTTCTTCCGCTTGTGGTTTCCAAATCAATTCAAATATCTGTAATAGATGTTTTATTACCCTCTATTCAGGTGGTAGGATATCCTTTGATACTTGCACTTATAATCGATAAATATATTCCAAAATTCGCCAGTTATATGATTCATAGAAAGGGAGATGCATATTACTTATTAATTATAAATCTTTATCTCGCATCTTCTAAAGCATCACATTTTATTGTTACCGAATATACCGGTCCTATTTATTTTATTTTTATTATTGGAATTGCAATTTCTATTATAGCATTTATAAATTTTGCAATCGGTAGAAGAATCGGGGGTTCTGAATTTAAATTGGAATGCGGACAAGGTTTAGGTCAAAAAAATAATTCATTTACTATCTGGGTTGCGCTTACGTTCTTAAGTCCATTAGCGGCTCTCGGTCCGATATTTTATCTCTTCTTCCAAAATAGTTATGTTAGTTATTTGCTTCATAAACATCGACATGAAATAGGTGTTCGTAAAAAATGAAAATGAAATATATTACTCGAACTGTATGGGTCTTATCGGTAATTAGTCTGTTTACCGATATGGCGAGCGAAATGCTTTATCCTATTATGCCGATCTATTTAAAAAGTATCGGCTTTACGATTTTCCTTATCGGAATACTCGAAGGTGCGGCAGAAGCAACTGCGGGATTAAGTAAAGGATATTTCGGTAAACTTTCTGATTCATTGGAAAGGCGTGCACCTTTTGTTCAACTCGGTTATTCGCTTAGTGCTATATCTAAACCGATGATGGCAATATTCATTCATCCGATTGGAATCTTTTTTGCTCGTACTATGGACCGATTCGGTAAAGGAATCAGAACTGGTGCACGAGATGCAATTCTTTCTGATGAAGCAACTCCCGAAACAAAAGGAAAAATATTCGGTTTCCACCGTTCGATGGATACGCTCGGTGCGGTTATCGGTCCACTTTTTGCATTAATATATCTATACTATTATCCCGAAAATTATAAAACGCTTTTTCTTATTGCTTTCCTTCCCGGATTATTGGCAATCTTATCTTCATTCCTTATAAAGGATAAAAAGGAAAGTCGTGAAGAGTTAACAACCCCAGATTATCCGGCGAGAATTTCAGATTACCACACGGACGCTTCAAATGATCCGCCAGAAGGATCAGATCAACTGCAAAAAAATATAGATTCAGGGACCACCGAAAGCGATACAGCAATTGAGCGGAAGAAAATTCCCTCTCTTTTCTCATTCCTCAAATATTGGAAAACCAGTCCCACACTCTATAAAAAAATTGTTGCCGGTTTATTAGCATTTACACTCGTCAATAGTTCTGATTTATTTTTATTGCTGAGGATTAAAGATGCCGGCTTGAACGATACTGCCGTTATCGGAGTATATATTTTCTATAATCTTATTTATGCACTCGTTTCATTTCCATTAGGAATACTTGCTGATAAGATTGGACTTAAAAAAGTATTAGTAGGTGGATTAATTATTTTTGCAGTCGTTTATTTTGGTATGTCGATAAACTCATCAATCTATTATTATCTATTTCTCTTTTTACTATATGGAATTTATGCCGCTGCGACAGAAGGAATTTCTAAGGCGTGGATTAGCAATATTACGGACAAAAAAGATACTGCTACCGCAATCGGTACTTTTACAGCATTCCAAAGTATATTTACAATGATTGCAAGTTCACTTGCCGGATATATCTGGTATGAGTTCGGCGCACAAGTTTTATTTATTTCTACCGCCATTGCCGTATTATTTGTGGTTATATATTTCCTTTTTAACGTAAATACGCCAGAAATACTAAAAGAATAGAAACTCCTTATATAAAAAGAGCTACCCTTTCTTAAGGGTAGCTCTTATTTTACTAATACTAGTTATAATACTTTTTATAATTCTTTTTTCTCGGTGTCTTCTTTTTTCTTTTCTTTATATATACTCTGCTGCCCAACTCGATCACGCTTATCGATCCATCGATCTAACTTACTAATCAGAAAACCCATAAGGGCTATTCCGATTAGGATCAAAACGGCTACAAGTATAAAAACCATTGTATATATAGACATAATTTCTCTTTTTTAATAAGACGAAGAGAAGCATAAGAATGTTACGCTTTCTCTTCCCAGACTTCTGCTAAAGTAACAATCATTCTCACAGCCATTTCCATATCTTGGATAGCTACATACTCATAAAACGCATGAAAATTATGTCCGCCTGCAAATAAATTAGGTGTCGGAAGACCCATATAGCTTAGTCTCGATCCATCAGTACCGCCTCTAATTGCAGAATTAAGTGGAAGTACATCCAATCTTTTTAATGCTTCTTCGGCATTTGCTTGCACTTCAGGATGATCATCTAATATATATTTCATATTTCTATATTGCTCAATCACTTGGAAATCAAATCCACTTCCTTTATGATTATCAATTGTTTTTTCTACTAGTGATTTTAATTTTGCTTCATAATCTTTCAAATTTTTGGCATCAAAATCACGAATAATAAATTTAAGAGTAACTAATGTTTCGTTTCCTTCAATACCGACAGGATGAACGTAACCCTCTCTTTTTTCGGTTGTCTCAGGTGAAAGTGTATCCTTTGGTAAGCTCTCTAAAAATTCCGATGCTAATTTAATTGCATTAATCATTTTTCCTTTCGCATAACCGGGATGAACATTCTTTCCGTGTAATTTAATTACTACTGCATCTGCACTGAATGTTTCCGTTTCCACTTCCCCTCTCGAAGATCCATCAATTGTATAAGCATATTTTGCACCGAACTTTGCAACGTTAAATTTTTCTGTTCCTCGTCCAACTTCCTCATCTGGTGTAAAACATACTTTAATAGTCCCATGTTTTACTTCGGGATGTGATATTAAATAATGAATTGCATCCATAATTTCTGCAATGCCCGCTTTATCATCAGCACCTAGTAATGTAGTTCCATCGGTTGTAATAATATCATAACCGATCATATCTAAGAGTTCAGGATTATTGGCTACATCAATTATTTTTGTTGTATCTCCGGGAAGAACAATATCATTACCTTGATAATTTTCATGAATAACCGGCTTTACGTCTTTACCTGAGACAGCTGGTGATGTATCCACGTGTGCAATGAAGCCAATAACAGGTACATCCTTATCGCTATTCGATGGAAGAGTTGCCATTACATAACCATATTCATCCATCGCTGCATCTTTCAAACCAATCTCTTGCAATTCCTTGACTAAATCTTTTGATAATTCTAATTGTTTTAAATCACTCGGAAAAGTTTCTGAATCTTCATTAGATTGCGTATCATATTTTACATATTTTAAGAAACGGTCTACACAAGTAAATTTGTAATTGGGACTGAACATATATTCCTCATTATTTTATTTATTTTAGTTCTTGTAATATTGATTTATGAATAATATCTAATTAGACTAATAATATCAACTAACATAGAAAATAGATGAACACAATTGAATTAATTCGTAAAAAAAGAGAAGGTAATTCCCTCTCAACTGAAGAAATAGAGTATATGATTGAAAATTTCGTAACCGGAAAAATTCCCGATTATCAATTCGCTTCTTTCTTAATGGCATCATTTATTAATGGATTAAATAAAAAAGAGACATCCGCACTAACCAAATCAATGTTATATAGCGGATCGGTACTTGACCTATCTGAAATTCCCGGTATTAAAGTGGATAAGCATTCCACAGGTGGAGTAGGCGATAAAACATCACTTATTATTGCTCCAATTGCCGCCGCCGCAGGTGTAAAAGTACCAATGATAAGCGGTCGTGGACTCGGTCATTCAGGCGGTACTCTCGATAAGCTCGAAGCTATCCCAGGATTCAAAACTAACCTAAATTTAAACCGGTATAAGTCCGTTTTAAAAACTTGCAGTGCTGTTTTAATTGGACAGACAAAAGAGATAGCTCCGGCTGACCAAATGATCTATGCTCTCAGAGACGTAACGGCAACTGTCGAATCAATCCCATTAATTACTGCAAGTATAATGAGCAAAAAACTTGCTGAAGGTATTGATGGACTTGTATTGGATGTAAAAACGGGTAATGGTGCTTTTATGAAAACATTAAAGGATTCTAAGGCACTCGCTCAATCATTAATTGATACAGCTGTTTCATTCAATAAAGAAGTTATCGCATTTATTACCGATATGAATCAGCCACTCGGAAATTATGTGGGCAATTGGTTTGAAGTATTAGAATCGATTCAAGTATTGCAAGGCGAGAAAGTTGATGATCTATTAGAAGTCTCTTTGAATCTATCAGGTGCAATGATCTATCTTGGTAAAAAAGCCGGCTCAATAAAAGAAGGAATAGAAATTTCTAAAGAGCTAATAAAGAATGGTAAAGCATTCGATAAATTCCTCGAGATTTCAAAACTTCAAAATGGCGAAGAGCAATATTTACGCGAACCTTCTTTATATCCACAATCAAAATATGCAATCGATATAACTGCCGATGAATCGGGATATATATCAAGCTTTGATACTTATAAAATAGGAATGATATCGCTCGAACTCGGCGCAGGAAGATTAACGAAGAACGATATAATCGATCCGAAAGCCGGAATTATTCTAAATAAAAAAATAGGCGATAGAGTAAAGAAAGGTGATTCAATTGCACAACTCTTTACAGATAAAGAAAAATCGATCGAAAAAGCTATTGATGATTATGGGCAGGCAATAGGCATTTCAAAAACAGCAACTAAAAAACCAAAATTAATAAAAACCATTATTCACGGTTAAGAAGGATTTATAAAATGAAACCAAAGAAGATAAAATTACACAAAGATGAATCGATACTGGAGATAGTTTGGGATAATGACTTTGTTCATCGATTTCCATTGAAGTTTTTAAGAGATGAATCCCCCGATGCCGGAAATAAAGGGGAAACGATTATGTGGAAACATTATCCACCGCCACCTGCAGGTCCGGATAAACCGGGAAAATATGAAATTGAGAAGATTGATAAAGTGGGCAATTATGGAATCCAAATAAAATGGAAAGATGGTAATGATGATGGTATTTATTCGTGGGATCTTCTTGTTCAAATGGGGGATTTAATCGATATAAAAACCAATCTCCGCAAGGACATTGATAATAAATAAAAAGAAAAAAGCTGTAATGACCGAAAAGTCAGAAATTGGTTAGAAAAATTAGTTTCTGCAATTAATGAATCTAATCTTCACGAAGAAATATTATCAGGTAAAAAAGTTGGAAATGAATTCTGGTAAAACTTTGTGAATATAAATTAGCAGGCACTAAAGGTTTGTTAGTGCCTGCTTAATATAACTATAATAATTCTTTAATGTGGTTTTCGTAAACTGACATCGAAACTAGTCCTTCGTGCATAGCTACAACAGAACCTTTCTTATCAATTATAAATGATGTAGGGATCGCTCTAATTCCACCATAAGATTGATATACACCCATATTGCCATAAACAATCGGATAATTTATTCCATATTCCTTTATGAAAGGAACGACTTTATCTTTGGTATCAGAATCGGTCGAAATTCCGATAATCTCTACACCTTTACTCGCATATTTTTTCTTAAGAGCAATTAAATCAGGAATTCCTTTACGACATGGTGGACACCAAGTAGCCCAAAAATCGATTATTACTACTTTACCTTTTAAGTCGGATAATTTTAGCGTTTTTCCATCTGAAGTGGGTAAATTAAAATCAGGTGCCGGTGATGATTTGCTCTGTGGCTCTGAAGCTGCTAAGTAATTTGGAGGATACGGACCTTTATCCGGTTCTGATCCGGTATTATTAAGTACAAATAACACGACTATTAAACCGACAAAAAAACCGGTATAAATCCAGTTCTTTTGTTTTTTCGATAAGCCAGATGGCTCATTATTTTTTGATTTATTTTTATCAACCATTATTTCCAATCCTTATTTTTTATTCAATAATTTATTAAGGTCATCTACAAAGATAGAAATTTCTTTATCAGAAAATCCTTTTTCTTTGCAAGCGTTTTCTAATGAGCCCCAAATTGGCTCGCCACATCTTAAACATCTAATATTCATCTCCATTAAATAGGCGACAGCTTCCGGAAGCTCTTTAATGAGGTCTTCAATCTCTATTTCTTTTTTAATTTCAACTATCTGATTCACTTTTTTGTTCCTTTCTCTTCGATAATGGTAAAACATAAACTAAACCAATTAATGCACCATACATTGTAGAAATCCACGGATTGCTAGTAATAGGACAAGTGCCACTGGTGCATCCGATAAAATAGTAGTAAGAATATCCCAACATAGCTCCGAGTAGAACCGGAAAACTTTTTTTAAATACAATTTTATAATTCACAGAAAGATTCTCTTTTCTAATTAATTTTCTATTTTCCATTAGATGCTAAATTTATTAATTAGTTTCAGTACTAATCCTTGCTCTTATATAGTTGATTTGATACTTTATGATAAATAATTTTAATAATTAAGAGCGGAGCTGCAAATGACGTCATACGAAAAACATTTATATATGATAGTCTTTCCAATCAACGCATTAGTAGCATCGCAACTTGAACCGGAGCAATTCGGCGAACATTATACAATTGGCAGCGCAAAACATTTCAGCGGCAAAGTAATCTTCGCTGAAATTGATATAAATTTCAGAAATAACTATTTCGATATTGATAAATACGTCGCACAAACTATCTCGCATGATGATGGTCAGCCAAAAAAAACTAAATTTATCTCATCTTATAATGTTTTAGAAAATATCGATTTATCCGCAATTCAAACTCTTTATCTTGTTACTACAAACGGAAAAGTTTTGCCTATCCAATCGGAAGAATATACGGCTTATAATGAGCCCGGGAAAATCCGTGTTTATCAAGAGATTGCTCCGCTTGAAACACTTGTAGCTTCTACTAAGGATCAGAGAGAGTTTGGTAAGTTTATTACTACCGGTACGAAATCAAAGGGTGCTCCTAAAATATGTTTTACTCAAATCGAATTTGATATAGAAAACTTTATTCAAGTAAATAAGAATAAAGAAATATTTAATATCGAACTTCCGGGCGTTAATCCTTATCGTATTTATGACTGTTTAGCAGAATTAAGAGATCAACCGGAAAAACTTACAAAAACATTAACATTAGGGAGCTTATTGCGCGATTTATCATATAAATTAGTGCGTCATGGTTTCTGGTTCTTTGGTGATGATGAAATTAAATTCTTCCCAATGCCATCTATTAACGAACTCGAAAATAGATATTACTCTTGGTGGAAAAACGTAAGATAGCCATTCTCTATTCGGATTTTTTTAGTACAATTTTACTGTCCCCGTATTTAATGCGGGGATTTTTTTTATAAGAAATTTAACCAAAAAGGTGAGAATTTTCAGAGTGGTTTGGTTATTCTATGGCAATTGGGTCCTTAGTAAAATAATGCCTATAGGATAATTTGAGTACAGATTTTTTTTCTTATAGGTGGAATAATTGGACTTTATGTCTTATAATGGAGACGTAAATTAGAGGGAATGTTGTGTTTGTTCAAAACAAAAATATAATTGAAGAAAAAAATCGATTAAAATTAAAGGCAAAGGAATTAGAAAACTTCATTCGCTATAATATTCCTATGACCGATTATTTAGATATTTCTATAAAAGAACTAACTCCATATTCAATTATTGTCTCCGCACCCTTAAAGCCAAATGGTAATCATTACGGAACTGTTTTCGGCGGAAGTATCTCTACTTTAGGAATTGTCTCATGTTGGGCTTTACTACATCAGAAAATGGTGGAGGATTCAGTACCGGGTACATTAGTAATTCAAGAAAGCGATACAAAATTTTTGAAACCGGCACGAGGTGAATTTGAAGCACGCTGTTCTTCATTAGATGAATCTTCTTGGCAGCAATTCAAAGATGATTTTGCTCTTAGAGGAAAAGCAAAAAAAATTATGCGCGCTGAATTATATTGTAATAATGAACTAATTGCTGTAATGGAAGGGAATTTTACCGCATTGGGAAAAGCTCGTTAAAACAATCTATTAAAAATAATTTTCTGGTTGATTACCCAATCTATGCTTCATTCCTTCTATTCCCTGCAGCCCGCCGGTGTGAATTGCAAGAACGGTTTTTCCTTCAGGAATTAATCCCGATTTAATCGATTCATTTAATCCGAACATCATTTTACCTGTATATACAGGGTCAAGATGAATATCATTCAAATTATAAAACTCATCAATAAAATCGAATAATTCAGGTTTCGTTTTTGCATATCCTCCGAAATGATAATCCTTTATCAAATCAAAATTATTATATGTTGCAAAGGAATGAAGATTAACAAAATTAGTTATTTCGCCTCTAAGAAATTCTGAACCTTTTAATACAGGAAAAACATAAACAAATTTTTCTCCTTTTAAAGAAGAAATAACACCTGCTGCTGTGCCGCCCGTTCCGGCGGCAAGAGCAACATAATCATATTCAATATCAATATTATCTAAAATTTCAACCGCACCTTTAATTGCAAGATCGTTACTTCCACCTTCAGGCACATAAAGAAATTCACCATACTTTTCTTTCAGTTTCGACTTAAATTCATCTGTGTGCTTTAGCCGGTATTCACTTCTCGAAACATACTCTATTTTCATTCCGTTTTCTGAAGCAAATTTTAGAGTGGGATTTATTGGATAAGTAAGCTCACCTCTAATTATTCCTATTCCCTCGAAACCAAAAAGTCTGCAGACATACGAGAAAGCATGTATATGATTCGAGTATGCACCTCCGAAGGAAATTAATCGTTTAATATTATTTTCTAGTGCATATTGAACGTTGTACTTTAATTTATAGTATTTATTTCCTGATATGAAAATATCTGTTAGATCATCACGTTTCATAAATACATTCACAGGTATATCATTTCCAGGAAAAGTAATTTTCTGAATCGGTACGATCGGATTATTTTCAAAAATATTCATCTCTTATACTCTCTTAATAATACCAATAATTTTATTCCTTATATCCTGAATATTCCGATATACGGCTACTTATTCTTGGCTCGCCCGCAAAGAAATCTTTTTTCATTCCTTTGGCTAATGCCCATCGGTCAATCCAAGAGATACCCGCACCTCCCGTAAATTTATCGGGTAATAAAAAAACTTCGTCTCTTAATGTTTCTTCAAGCGAAATAAAATTGTATCCCTCTTTTTTAATCTGCGATAAAAGGAGATCGATATAATCAGCATTAAGTGCATTAGAGTGAATGAGCAAAATATGCTTAATATTTCTGCCGAAAAGTTTATCCGACTGCCTCTCGTAAAACTTAATTTTATCAATCATATAAGGAATATATTCTGCGGCAATTTCCTTCATCATTAGCGAATCTCCGGCAAACATTGCTTTCTGATATGAAAAGGCATAAATCCATTCTGAATTATCGATGGTAACAGAGGCAACTATATAACCGTTTTCTTGCAGGAAATTATTAACGCTATCTTTAATCTCTATACTTCTTCCCGTATGAAGATAAGGATGACGAAAATACCGGAGCCGGCTTCCTGCTTCTTTAATCATCGGCTTAATGTGAGTTTCACCTCTTAATATATCCGCTTCAAATTCTGCAACACTCGAATTATGCAAACCCTTATGGGAATATGTATGATTCCCTAATTCTAATCCCGAATCAAGCCATAATTTCAGTAACTCTAATTTAGCCGGATTTAACTTTCCATCTGTTTCCAATTTATTTTCATTAACAAAACCGACTGCCGGAATTTTAGCAGAAGTCAATTTATTTAGAAGTTTTTGTGTATAATAATTTTGCATTTCGATAGATGTAGTCCCATTTTGCTGAAATGGCAAATCATCTATCGTTACGCACATATCTTTATTTGTTTGCGACATAATTACACTGCTAAAAAGCAATAAGAATAATATATTTTTCATTCACTCCTCTTATTTCTGTTGGTATTTAATTTCTCCACCCACTACCGTATAGAGCACCCGGGTATTAAGTATCTCATCTTCGCTGCATTTTAGAAGGTCATTAGAAAGCACAACAAAATCAGCGAGTTTACCGACTTTCAAACTACCTTTAATATTTTCTTCGAATGCTGCATAAGCACTATTAATTGTATAGGTTTTTAATGCTTCTTGACGTGTCATTTTTTGAGCAGGATAAAAGAGTAAACCATCGGCGGTGCGCCTTGTAACTGCCGCATAAAAACATGGTATGGGATTAATTTTTTCGATTGGAGAATCTGTACCATTAGAGATTATCGCTCCTGAATCCATTAATTTTCTCCAAACATAAGCACCTTCTTCGGCTCTCTTCTCACCTATTCTTTTTATTACGAATGAAGCATCTGAAGTACAGTGTATCGATTGCATTGCAGCAATTACACCAAGCTCTCCAAATCTAAGAATATCAGAAGGATTTAGATGTTGAGCATGTTCAATTCTCCATCTATAATTTTTTGAGTCTTTACCTAAAACGGATTCATATAAATTAAGGATTTCTCTATTTGCTCTATCGCCGATAGCATGAATCATTATTTGGAAACCATTGTTCTTTGCTATTTGAGCGGTCTCTTTCAATTCTTCCATCCAAGTAACGTTTTGCCCTAAAGCACCGGGAAGATCGTCATACGGTTCGAGCATCCAGGCACCTCGAGAGCCAAGTGCTCCATCCGCATATTTTTTAATTCCGTTTACGGTAAGATGATTTTTTCCATAACCCTTAATTTTATAATCGGCAATTTTCTTTTTTAATATATCATTAGGTTCATGCAGCATTATATCAAGTCGAACATCTATAAGACTTGAATCCACGAGTACTTTTAATAGATCAATTTCGTCGAATGTAGAACCGGCATCTTGGAACGATGTAATACCTCTTCTCATACATTCATCGGAGGCTAATAGATATCCTTTACGATCGTACTCACGTTTCTGTGCGCCAGTCCATTTATCTTTAAATTCGTCATATAATTTTGAAACTAATAATTCAGCATTTTCTTCAAAGACACCAATAGCATTTCCGAGTGAATCACGAACAATTTTTCCACCTGCAGGATCGGGGGTGGATTTATTTATTCCAGCTAAATCCATTGCTCTTTTATTTGCAAATATTGCATGCCCGCTTGCGTGATTAAGCAGTACGGGGTTTAATCTTGATGCTTTACTAAGACCATCATGAACCGGATAACCTTCCACGTTAATTTCGGGTTTAGGATCGAACTTTTCCTGATGCCATCCTCTACCTATAATCCATTCACCCGGAATAGAATTATCGGCTGCCTTTGCTACCATAGCTACAACCTCATCCCAATTCTTTGCAGTCGTTAAATCTAAAATCATTAATGAATGTCCGAGACCTAAAAAGTGTGCGTGGCTATCATAAAATCCAGGCATTAAAAATTTTCCTTTGAGATCAATTACTCGTGTCGAGTCTCCAACATGGTCTTCAATATCATCCGTATAACCAATTGCAAGAATTGTATCTCCTTTTACTGCAATAGCTTCGGAAATTACATCACCATCCATTGTAACAATTTTTCCATTTATAAATACAAGGTCAGCTTTTTCCAAATTTTTACCTCCACAATTAAAAAGCAGTGAAGTTAATGCAAACAATAAAATTATTTTTGTCAGTTTCATTATTTCCTCTTTTTACTTTTTTTGTTTTTGCTATAAACTATCGGAACTAGATTGATTGTCGGCTTAATTTCTTGATAAACAGGATTCTTTTCATAAAATACAGATTCAAGAAAAAGTCCCGAAGGCGGAGCTGTAAATTTAGCCGGTTCATTACTTTTATTTTTTAAATAATATAGAATATCATTTTCATTTTGCTTGCCTCTACCTATTTCAACAAGCATTCCTACTATCCTACGAACCATCTTCCATAAAAAATGTGAGCCGGAAATTCTAATTACAATTAGACTATCGGTTTCAAGAAATTCAATTTTATTCAATAATACTTTAGTTGATTTTTCTTCATCATCAACATCACAAAAAGAAGCAAAATCATTCATACCCTCGAATAACTCTGCGGCTTTAATCATCTTCTGAACGTCAAGATCATCCTTTATCCACCACACATATGGTTTTCCGAATGCGGTTCTTCTTTTCGCAATCTGATAGATATAACTTCTTTCTTCTGCACTATGACGAGCATGGAATTTATTGTCTGTTTTCTCGACTTCTAAAATATTTATATCAAATGGGAGAAGATCATTTAATTTCATTCTTATAATTTCCGGTCCGAGCATAGTATCGACATCCAAATGAGCGATTTGATTTAGAGCATGAACACCTGCATCGGTCCTTCCCGACCCCATTAAATTACACTTTCCTCTGCCAAAAACCTGATCTGCCGCATCAAGAATCTTTCCTTGTACTGTCTTACTATTCTTTTGCATCTGCCAACCGCTATAACGCGTACCTTCATACTCAACATATAACTTAAATTTACTCATATCATCCTTATTTTAATGGAATCGATTACTTTTTTTTATATTTTTATAATTCAAAATAAGTAAAAATATGACTCCAAATATGAAATCCGAATCTTTATCGAAATTCTTCTACCCAAAATCACTCTGCGTTGCAGGAGCTTCAACAAAAGAAAAAAGTATCGGCTATGAACTACTTAAATGTATTAAAAAATATGGATATACAGGAAAAGTTTTCCCCGTTAATCCTAAAGCCGATTCTGTTCTCGATTACAAATGTTACAAATCTATTGACGATATAACCGAGCAAATAGATCTTGCGATCATTGTTGTTCAGAAGGTATATGTTGAAGACACGATCGATTCACTTCTAGCTAAAAATGTAAAATCTATAATTCTAATTACAGCCGGATTCAAAGAAACCGGAAAAGAAGGTGAAGAGCTTGAGAAAAAAATCTTATCTAAAATTAAATCTGCCGGAGCTCGATTAATCGGTCCAAATTGTATGGGAGTTATTAGCACTCTTTCGAGCATAAAATTAAACGCAACTTTTGTAGCCGAAGAGCCACAGATTGGTGCGGTAGGATTTTTATCCCAAAGCGGTGCTATCGGTGCAGCGGTGCTTAATTCACTTCGTGAAACTAATATTCGCTTTGCTCATTTTATTTCTGTGGGCAATAAAGCCGACTTAAATGAAAATGATTTTCTCCATTTCTGGCAAAAAGACGACAATATAAAAACTCTTGCTTTCTATTTAGAAAGTTTTGTTAAAGGCGAGGAATTTATTGTGCCTTTTATTAAAGGAGAAATCACTAAACCCGCCATAATATTAAAATCGGGAAGAACTGCCAGTGGCATTAAAGCGGCATCTTCTCATACAGGTGCACTTGGAAGCAGTGATAAGGTAGTCGAGGCAGTATTAAAACAATTCGGTATCATAAGAGCCGAATCAATTGATGAACTTTTTAATACTACAAAAGGATTGGAAAATTTTCCTTTTCCAAAAGGAAATAAAGTTTGTGTTGTAACAAATTCAGGCGGTCCTGCCATTATTGCTGTTGATTCACTTGCAAAAGAAGGATTAGAATTAGCCGAACTCTCGGAAGAAACAAAAAACAAAGTAAGAGAATTTATACACGTAGAAGGTAGTGCGGAAAATCCGATTGATCTTCTTCCCGGCGGGAATGGAGAAATTTTTAAATCAGTTATTGAAACTGTTATCGAAGATAAAAACGTTGATGCTGTTGTTTCAATTTTTATTGAACCGGTTATGGTTATTGTTGATCCAATAGTCGAATCAATTAATTCAATCGATAGTACGAAACCAATATATCAAATTATTATGCCATTACCTGAATTTTGGAATAGATATAAAGGCGATAAACCAATATTTAGAAATGCTGAAGACCCTGCAAAAGTGCTTTCAAATATTTTGTTCTTTTCAAAATCTAAAGAAAAAGAGAGAAACAAAAGTATTGAAATGCTTCAATTAAAAAACTCTAAAAAAATATCCTCAAAGAATCTATTTCTTACTCAAGATGAATCTTTAGAATTAGCTAATCAATATTCGATACCGGCAGTTAAGAGTTTATCAATACCGGCTGATAAGTTGAGCAAAACTGAAATCGATTTTTATCCGGTTGTAATCAAAGGAATAAGTAGCGATGTAATTCATAAATCAGAATTAGATGCAGTAAAGCTCAATATAAAAAACGTAGAAGAATTATGCGTAGCAGCAAAATCGATAGAGAATAATTTTAGCAATAAAAATTATAAAGTGGATTCATACTTAATTCAATCATTTCTAAAACCGAAACATGAAATATTAATCGGCGGATTCAGAGACCCTTCTTTTGGTCCGATGATAATGTTCGGCAGTGGCGGTAAATACGTGGAAGTCTTTGATGATACCTCTCTTAAATCAGCTTATTTATCGGATGATGATATTGATGATATGATTAATTCGACAAATATGGGGAAAATATTAAAAGGCGTGAGAGGCGAAACACCTGCCGATATTAAAAGACTAAAAGAGATAATTTATTCTTCAGCAAAGATGTTGGTGGAGAATAATAATATTATTGAATTTGATTTCAATCCAATGATATTTACAGAGGACGGAGATTTTTCTGTCGTAGATATTAGAATTAAATTAAGTGAAAATAAATGAAAATTGCATTTGTTTCGAGCGAAGTATTCCCTTATGCAAAAACCGGTGGATTAGCTGATGTAGCCGGCACTCTTCCAAAGGAATTATCAAAACTTGGCGATGAAGTAATTGTCTTTATGCCAAAATATAATACATTCGGCGAAGCAGAATATGGTCTTCATTATAGTTGGGATATAGGAGAAATTCCAATCCGATTAGCCGGTGAAATTCGTTCTGTGCACGTACATACAGCAATTCTTCCCGATTCAAATGTGAAAATATTTTTTATTGATTGCCCTTATTATTATCACCGATTTAGAATTTATACTAACGATCATGATGAAGATGAACGATTCCTTCTTTTCTCAAAAGGTGTAATTGAAGTAATGCAGAAAATCGGTTTTGCCCCTGATATTATTCACTGTAACGATTGGCAAACTGGTGTTCTCCCTCTTTTATTGCGTGATAATTACGGTTGGGATAAAATGTTCGATAAAACAGCTACTGTTTTTACTATTCATAATATCGGTTATCAAGGCAGATTTACAAAAGCTTCATTCTCAAAAGCAGAAATAAAAGACGAGTATTATCTTCATGGCGGACTTGGTGAATATGAAGGGGGAATTAATTTTTTAAAGACTGCTCTACTCACTTCCGATATTATAAATACAGTTAGCAATACTTATGCTCAAGAATTAATGACTAATGAATATGGTCATGGAATGGAGTCTATTATTCAAAAAAGAAAAAATGATCTTTGGGGTATTTTAAATGGAATCGATTATAATCAGTGGAACCCCGAAACCGATAAATTTATTCCACATCATTTTTCGATAAATGATCTCTCTGGTAAACTCGAAAACAAAAAATTTCTTCTAAAGAAATCTTATATTTCTTTTGATGAAAAGAAACCATTAATCGGAATAGTTTCTCGCTTAGTTGCTCAGAAAGGATTTGATCTTATTAAATCTGTTTTATATGATTTAGTAGCGTTAGATGCGCAATGGGTAATTCTTGGAAGCGGGGAACCTGAATACGAAAAAATGTTCTATGATTTATCGCACTATTTCCCCAATAAAGTGTGGTCTTATATTGGATTTAATAATGAACTATCCCATTTGATTGAAGCAGCTTCGGACATATTTCTAATGCCCTCAAAATATGAACCGTGCGGTCTCAATCAAATATATTCATTGAAGTATGGAACCGTCCCTGTTGTAAGAAAAACAGGTGGACTAGCAGATACGGTTCTTGATTGGAATGAATACTTAGCTCAAGATATGGAAATCGGCACAGGATATTCTTTTCATGATTACACTCCTGCAGCTTTACTTAATTCCGTAAAGCGTGCAGTTGGCGATTTCCAAAATAAAGGTGTTTGGAAAAAAATCCAGCACAACGGAATGGAAAAAGATTATTCATGGGAAAAATCCGCTATGCTATATCAACAGATGTATAAACAAGCAATAACAAATAGAGGGCAATCTAATTGGAATCGAGAAACATAGTTATTGGTGCTACCGGTGGGATTGGCAGAGCAGTTGTAAAAGCATTAACCGAAAGAGGTGAGACTGTAAGCGTCATCATTCGGAATAGGGAAAAAGCAGAAAAATATTTTTCTGAATTTCCCAATATCGAAATAATAGAAGGAAACGCTTTTAGCTCATTCGATATAGAACAAGCATGCTTAGGAAAACAAAATGTTTTTTACTGTTGTAATATTCCATATCCTGAATGGAAATATAATGCTAAAAAACTTCTTCGCATTTCTCTCCACGCAGCAATTATAGCAAAAGCAAAATTCATTTTACCCGGTAATGTGTATGTATATGGGCACGCCCAAACTAATCCCGTAACAGAAAATCATCCATGGAACGCACATACTCGAAAGGGAAAAATTCGTATCGAAATGGAAAACATTATTAAAGAAAGGGCAACCGAAAGAAATGGAAAATACTGTATAGTCCGCTTCCCTGATTTTTATGGTCCTTATGTCGTTAATAATTTTTCGGAAAAGCTTTATATAAATGCAAAAAAAGGAAAAAAACTTCTTTGGTTAGGAAATCCAAAAACTGTAACTGAATATGTTTTTGTAGAAGACGCCGGTAAAGCCCTCGTAGAAGCTGCTTTATCAAACAAAAACATTAATCAAGAATTTAATTTTCCTTCTAACTCACCATGCACCAACAAGGAATATCTAAGTACCATTATTAAAGTCTCAGGAAAAAATTCTAAAACTCATTTTCTTAACTCTAATGTATTATTCTTTACTCTCGGTTTATTCAATAAAACTATTTATGAACTAAAAGAGATGCTATACTTAAAGAGAGAAAAACTTGTTCTTGATGGTCATATATATAAATCTACTTTTGGTTATTCTTCAGAAACCGATTTAGAAACCGGAGTAAAGAAAACTTTTGAATGGGTGAATAACTTTTTTAAGTAATTAATATTTATGAGTAATGATAAATCATAACTGCTTGATTTATTGTTTTCATAAAAGGTATCGCAGTCAATTAGACTTGAAATATTTTTCTCTCCAAATAATTGCCAAGTACCTGTTATTCCGACTTTTGAAGAAAAACTATCTCGAAGATTATATTCGACGGGATGGTTTTCTTTCATATAATGAAGGTCTTTTTCACTTAAAGGTCTCAATCCAACTAAACTCATTTTCCCACTGAGAACATTCCAGAGCTGTGGTAATTCATCTAAATGAGTTTTTCTTAACCAATTTAAATATCGATTTAATTTTATACTCGGATCTAGTCGAAGAAATATATGTCTAGCTTTGTAAAGCTGCTTTGTAGATATAGTTCTTATTTTATGGATGGTAATCTTTTCTTTGGATAAAGTTACTCTACGCTCTTGTTTATAAATCGGAAATTCACCTATAAACCAAAAACTTATAAGCAACAATAAAGCTAATAATGGAAGAATAATAAGTAATATAAAAATCGAGAGAAATATATCAATTATTCTTTTTGTAAGATCATTCGTCATTAAAAAGAAATTTATTTGTTTTACAAAATCAGTTCTATCTTAGAATATCTTTTTTCCTTTATGTAAAGTGGTGCTAATAAAGCAATAGCCATAATAATTGCTGCTGAAATAAAAAGCGCATTTCCGAAAATAGTATCGTATTCTAATAAATTCAACTCTCCGAGTAAATAATGCCAATCGTGAATAACTTTATTTCCACCAAGCAGCGGAAGTGCCATCGCCCTAGCATCCGAAACATAAACACTTACATTCATCATACTTTCTGCAAACCAAATTGTAGAAAGCTGAAATAATACTTTCTGCTTTTTTACAAAATAAAAAACAACAAACATAAGCGGAATAAATAATTGAGTAAGACTTCCACCTAGCATATATAAAAATCGGGGGAAGATAGAAAATATTCCATGCCCTCCTTCGTGTATCAATAAATTAATATAATCGATAAACGTAAACGCACCACCATTAAAAATATAATACAGAGCAATCGGTAGTAAGATTAATGAGGAAATCCATATTTTTATTGATTCTTTCATCTACTCATTACTTAATCAAACATTTTAGATAATTTACTTTTATCCTTAGTGATTCCAAGGCAGATCATCAATTTAATTCGTGCTTTTTGACCATTAAGATAATCTGAAAAAATCACACCTAATTCTTTAAGCCATTTACCGGCTCCGGGATAGCCATAAATACTTAACGTTTCGCCTGCGGGACATCGGGAGACGAGAACAACAGGAATATTTTTCTCTACCACATATTTTATTCCTTCAAAAACTTTCGGAGGTACATTTCCCACTCCCATCGCTTCCACAACTAATCCATGTGTATTTGTATCGGCTGAATATCTAAAAAACTTATCTTCCATACCAGCATAAACTTTTATTAAATCTACATGACAATCAATCTCGTCTGTTTCCAGAACCTCTAATTTTATCGGAGCTCGATTAAAAAACACTGTCCCTCTATCAACAAAACCAATCGCACCGAAATCAAGACTATGGAAAGTCTCCACATCCTCTGTGTGAGTTTTTGTTACTTCGCTAGCGGCATTAATTTCGCCATTAAGACAGACCAGAACACCGAGACCGGAACTATTTTTATTATTACAAATATGAATAGCGTCAGTTAAGTTTTTCGTTCCATCCCAATCGGGTTCGGAGCTTGTTTTCATTGCCCCAATCACCACTATCGGCTTTTCAGTATTAATTGTTAGATCAAGAAAATATGCTGTCTCTTCTAATGTATCTGTGCCGTGAGTTACAATTACACCATCAACATCTTCTTGTGCAACAAGCTCTTTTATTTTTTTTGAAAGCTCTAACATTAAAGATGGAATCATATGTGGACCAGGATAATTACCAAACTCATAAAATGAAATTTCGGCAAGTTCATTTATTCCAGGCATCATACTTAATAAGTCGCCCCCTTGATAGTGTGGTATAGCTACATTTGTTGATTCATCGATTTTCATCGAGAATGTTCCGCCGGTAAATAAAATTACAATTTTTTTCATAGTTTTTTCTTTTTACTTCGCAAAATAAGTATAATGTAATTGATTTTGAAACAGAATTAATTTGCACAAGACATATCTAAACCTTAATTTCACATGGGTTGTGGGATTAAAAATCATGTTGATAAGGTGTTGATAACTTTTGTTTGTGAAACGTTTCACGAGTTTTCATAACACCAAAAGTGTTATTAACATTAAACCCCCATTTGTTTGTTTGATTGAAAAAAACACAGCTAACCCGCTGAAATAAAACAACTTAACAAGTCTCATTTAATGTGGATAAGATGTTTATAAGTTGCTAACAAGAAAAAAATCAAGATTTTAATACATTTTTTAAATTTATTTTTTAGTTTCTATAATTGTGGATAATTCAAAATGGCTGAAGCTGCTCTAAAACTCGATTCATATAAAGAACACATAACAATTTGGAAAGAGTGTTTAAGCTTAATAAAAGAAAATGTTTCACTTTTGACTTATAATACATGGTTTTTACCTCTAAAACCTCTTCATTTAGAACGAAACATTTTAAAACTACAAGTTCCAAACAATTATTTTATTGACTGGATTGAAGAACATCATAAAACTTTAATAACAAATGTTATTCATAATGTTTTGGGTGTTGATGGAAAGTTAATCTATTTAATTATTGAAGAGCAGGAAGATACACTCTTTGACAAAAAGAGTGAACCCGAAAATATTGTGCCTCCTTTTTCCGAACCAAAACCGGTAGAAAAGAATTATGATGATTTCTTAAACTCTAAATTTACTTTCGAAAATTTCGTTAAAGGTGAAGGCAATCAATTAGCCAGAGCGGCATCGATTGCAATTGGAGAAAATCCCGGACAAACTTCTTTTAATCCACTTTTTATTTATGGTGGTGTAGGTCTCGGTAAAACTCACTTAATTCAAGCTATCGGAAATAAAATTTTAGATAAAGACCCAAATAAAAAAGTTATTTATGTTTCATCCGATCTTTTTACGGTTGAATTTGTTGAGGCTATCCAAAATAATTCAGTTAATGAGTTTTCAAATTTTTATAAAGGGATGGATGCTTTAATTATTGACGATATTCAATTTTTGGTAGGGAAAGAAAAAACACAAGATTTATTCTTTAACATATTTAATACTCTACATCTCTCAGGAAGGCAAATAATCCTTTCGAGTGATAAACCTCCAAAGGATTTGAAAGGTGTAAGTGAGCGGCTTGTATCGCGCTTTCAATGCGGTTTAACGGTCGATATCCAACCACCCGATTTTGAAACTCGATTAGCAATACTAAATAACAAAGCTCGATTGCTTGATCTTACTCTCGATCCTCAAGCTATTGAATATATTGCTCATAATATTACATCTAATATTCGTGAGCTTGAAGGTACCCTATTGCGTCTTCTTGCTACACATTCGCTTAATTCAAAAGCTATCGATTTTGATATGGTTAAACGAGTTGTGAAAGAGATATCTACAAATCGTCAGGTCAATATTTCTATTGAATATATAACTAAAATTGTCTGTGAATTTTTCAAAGTTGAAGAGAATAAAGTAAGAGAAAAGAACCGCCGAAAGGAAGTAGTTCTGGCTCGTCAAGTGGCTATGTATCTTGCTAAGAGTTTAACTAAATCTTCTCTTAAAACTATTGGTTTACATTTTGGTGGAAGAGATCACTCTACCGTTATTCATGCTTGTAATACAATTGAAGAATCAATGTCAAGTGATTACCAGTTAAATGAATCGGTTACAAACATTAAAAATAAAATAGAAGTGAGCGTTTCCTAGTGTTGATAACTTGTATATAAACTGTTATTAATACGTTAATAACTCGTATTTAATCTAGACATGTTGGTTTAAGTAGTTTTGTAAATAAGTTATTCACAATTACGAAGTTTTAAAAAGTGCGTTTAGAAAACAAAATACCATGAATAAAGGGTTATCCACATATCAACATCTTTATTATTGTTGTTAATATATTACCTTATATAAAAGAATAATAATAAAGTGTGTGTATAAGTTAAGATTGAAATTACTTTCGATTTTTGGTATTTTTATAGTCTAAATTGGAGATAAAAATGGAATTCAAATTAAACAGCAAAGAGTTAGAAAAACATCTTTCTAAAGTCATTACCGGTGTACCTACAAAAACGCCAATGACAATTTTAGAAAACTTCTTGTTTGAAATTACTGACGGCTTATTAACGATCTACGCAACGGATTTGGAGATATCACTTCAAACTTCTCTGAATGTAGTTTCTGATTCAAATACGAAAATTGTAGTTCCTGCTCATCTTCTTTTTAACGTAGTAAAAACTCTTAAAGACACGACAATTCAATTCAAGGTTCAAGATAACGGAAAATTATTACTTACAACGAATACAGGTAAATATACTTTGAGTTATCTCGAAGCAACAGAATTTCCGGATATACCTTCAATCAAAACAGATGAAAACTCAAAAGACATTAATGAATTTACAATTCAAGGAAGTGAATTAAAAGAATCGATCGATAAAACATCATTCGCAATGAGTAGAGAAGAGATGCGTCCTGCAATGATGGGAACACTCTTTGAATTTGATTTTGATGGATTACGCTTCGTTGCTACTGATGGTCATAAGCTTGTAAATTTATTAAATAAAAAAATTACGACAAAAATAAATCAGCAATATATCGTTCCCGAAAGAGCTATTTCAGTTCTATCAAAAATTTTAGATGAAAGAGAAGTAAAAGTTTATTTAAGCAAAACACATGTTTCATTTAGATTAAGTGAATTGGAATTAATCACTCGTGTTATTGGTCAGAAATATCCTGATTATGCAAGTGTAATTCCCGTAGAAAATGAATTTGCTCTTAAAGTAAACACAAAAGAATTGTCAGACGCAATAAAGAGAATGATGCTCTTTTCGGTATCAAGCATTAGAAAAGTTAAATTTTCTATCAAAAAAGATTTTATAAATATATCTGCAGAAGAAGCAAGTTTAGGTGCGGCAGGCGAAGAGAATGTACCGTGTGAATATACAGGTGATGATCTTGATATTGGTTTCAATAGTGCTTTCTTGAATGATATATTGAATCATATAAGCTCAGAAAATGAAATTGTATTTAAACTGCATTCCCCCACAAAAGCAGTAATTGTTGTTCCGGTTGAGAAAAAGGAGAATTACGAAGTTACTATGCTCCTAATGCCGGTTCGTTTAAATAATTAATATGATTTTAGAGAATTTAGAAATGACGAATTTTAGACTTCATTCAAAAACGTCATTAAATTTTTCAAATAAGATTAATTATATTATTGGGGGTAATGGAGAAGGTAAGACTTCCATTTTAGAAGCAATTTATTACTTGTGTACAACAAAGAATCTTAACTCATCTTCGGATGCAGATGCGGTTAAATTCAGTGAAAAATTCTTTGATATAAAAGGTGTTTTTAGAGATTTAACAGAAAATAAAATTAGAGTTCTTTTCGATACGGATATTAACAGAAAGAACTGTTTTTTAGATGAAAAAAATATAAATAGATCAGCATCGTTAATTGGTAAATTCCCTATTGTAACATTAATCCAAAGCGACCACTCGATTACTTCAGGTAGTCCTGCAGACCGAAGAAGATTTGTAGATTCTGTAATTTCTCAATCAAGTGATACTTACCTTAAAATACTTATTGATTACAATAAGGTATTAAAACAGAGGGCTGTAATTTTAGGTGAATTAAGGGATTTTAGACGTTCGGCACTCGTTAATCAATTGGATGCGTGGAGCGAAGCATTAGTAAAAAATGGCTCCGAAATTATTCGTCATAGAATTAAATTTATTGCTGACTTTAATGAGTACGTAAAAAATGCTTATAAACACGTAATGGAAGAAAAAGAAACTCCTGAAATTATTCTTCAATCCTTCCAAGAGAATTTACCTTTAGATGATATAGATAAAATTTATTCTGAATTACTAAAAGAAGCTCAGAATGATGAGATAAGAAGAGCTTCTAATTTAATCGGTCCGCATAGAGATGATTTTATTTTTAAAATTAATGACCGTGAATTAAAACGATTTGGTTCGCAAGGACAACATAAGACTTTCCAGATTGCACTTCGATTTGGGCAGTTTTTTTATATGCTTGATAAGATGGGAAGAAAGCCGATTTTCCTTATGGATGATGTCTTCGGTGAATTAGATAAAGGACGTGCTTATAAAATTAGCAAATACTTGAGTGAACTAGGTCAAACTTTTATTACAATGACTGACTTAACAAATATTGATCTCTTTAATAAAGAAACTGATTACAAAATTATTAATATCAATGGCGGTGCAGTTGTAAATGCTTAAAACTAATTTTAGGAAAATAAGCGAAGTAATAGAAAAAGAAAAAGAATTTGAAAAACTAAGAAGCACCGCTAGGATTTATCAGGTGGTAGAAGATTTTTATAAAATTTTTCCTGACCTAAAAATTTTAGCATCACCATTAAAAGTGGAAAAAGATATTCTCTTTTTACATGCAGAAAACTCTGTATGGAAAAGTGAATTGAATTTTCAAAAGATGGTGATAATAGAAAAAATTAATAATTACTATAAAGAAGAAATAATAAAAAACATAAAATTTTTGTAAAAATAATTCGGAAAAAATAATAACAAATGACAACCCCAAATAATTATACCGCTAAAAATATAAGCGTATTAAAAGGTCTGGAAGCGGTAAGAAAAAGACCCGCAATGTATATAGGAGATGTAGGATCGCGAGGTCTTCATCATTTGATAAATGAAGTTGTTGATAATTGTATTGATGAGGCTCTCGGTGGTTATAATGATAGAATTATTATTATTTTAAAAAAAGATGGATCGGTATCGGTAGAAGATAGAGGACGTGGAATACCTGTGGATATGCACCCGGAAGAAAAAAGATCTGCTCTTGAAGTGGTAATGACAGTTCTTCATGCCGGCGGCAAGTTCGATAAAGATAGTTATAAAGTTTCCGGCGGTCTGCATGGTGTTGGTGTTTCGGTTGTTAATGCTCTTTCGGAATGGATGACTGTAGAAGTAAAAAGAGACGGTGCAATTTACTATCAGAAATATGAGTTAGGTTTTCCTGTTGCTCCCGTAAAGGAAATTGGTAAAACTAAAAAACAAGAAACGGGCACTACTGTTACATTTAAACCTGACGGAACAATTTTCAAAACCACTAAATTTAATTTTGATATTGTTATTGAAAGAATGCGAGAGCTTGCTTACCTTAACAAAGAAGTCGTAATTACGATAAAAGATGAAATTGAAAATTTAGAAGAAATTTATCATTTCAAAGGCGGTTTAATAGAGTTCGTAAAATATTTAGATGAAACAAGAACACCATTACATAAACCAATTTATATTTTTGGTGAAAAAGAAAATACACCGGTGGAAATAGCATTTGAATACAGTGATTCTTATTCAGAAAACATACACACGTATGTAAATAATATTAATACCATCGAAGGAGGTACTCACTTAGTTGGTTTTAAGACTGCCCTTACTCGTACATTTAATAATTACGCTTATAAGAATGGATTGATAAAAGAGAATAATAAAATTTCTTTAACAGGTGATGATTTTAGGGAAGGACTCACAGCAGTAATTTCAATTAAGGTTATGGAGCCCCAGTTCGAGGGACAGACAAAAACTAAGCTTGGTAATAGTGAAGTAAAGTCGATTGTAGAAACACTCGTTGGCGAAAAGCTTGGCGAGTATCTCGAAGAGAATCCTGCAATCGGAAAAAAAGTAATTGAAAAATGCATGAAAGCAGCAGAAGCAAGAGAAGCTGCCCGCAAAGCAAAGGACTTAGTAAGAAGAAAGAATGCGCTTGACTCAATGCACCTGCCGGGTAAATTAGCCGATTGCTCAATTAATGATCCGGAGCATTGCGAAATTTATATTGTCGAGGGTGATTCGGCAGGTGGTTCTGCTAAGCAGGGGCGCGATAGAAGATTCCAAGCAATCCTTCCTCTTAAAGGAAAAATTCTTAATGTGGAAAAAGCAAAAATTAATAAAGTGCTTGAGAATGCAGAAATCTTGGCTCTTATATCTGCTATTGGTGCAGGTATCGGAACTGAATTTGATGCATCTAAATCTAGATATGGAAAAGTAATTCTTATGACTGATGCTGATGTCGATGGAAGTCATATTAGAACTTTACTTCTAACATTTTTATATCGGCACATGAAAGAATTAATTACCGAAGGTAAAGTTTATATTGCTCAGCCTCCTTTATACAAAATAAAAAAAGGTAAAGAAGAGTTTTATGCTTATGATGAAGATGAAAGAGATAAAATATTAAAACGTATGAAAGCCGATTCTAAAGGAAAAGAAGAAGTGCCGGTTATGGTAGCGGAAGAAGGGGGCGAGGAAGTAACGGTTAAAGGCGTAAATATAACTCGATATAAAGGTCTTGGAGAGATGAACCCCGATCAATTATGGAACACCACTATGAATCCTGAAACTCGTGTTGTTCTTCAGGTTAATTTAGAAAGTGCTATGGCTGCTGATAAAATCTTTGAAACATTAATGGGTGATGCAGTGGAACCAAGACGTGCATTTATTGAGAAACATGCTAAATACGCTAAATTAGATATTTAATTAGGAAATATAATGACAACAATTTTTGAAAAAGTAGTACCGGTATCGCTCGAAGAGGAGATGAAATCCTCCTATATCGATTATGCGATGTCGGTAATCGTAGCAAGAGCTTTGCCTGATGTAAGAGATGGATTAAAACCGGTTCATCGCCGCGTTTTGTTTGGAATGCATGAACTTGGAGTTGCTTATAATAAACCATATAAAAAATCTGCAAGAATAGTCGGTGAAGTTCTTGGTAAATATCATCCGCATGGCGATAGTGCAGTTTATGAGACTATGGTTCGTATGGTTCAGGATTTTTCACTTCGCTATCCGTTAGTGGATGGACAAGGAAATTTTGGTTCTGTCGATGGTGACTCGGCTGCGGCAATGCGTTATACAGAAGCACGTCTTGCACGTATTTCAGAAGAAATATTAAGAGATTTAGATAAAAATACAGTTGATTTTGTTAATAACTTTGATGAATCGCTTCAAGAACCAACCGTAATGCCTTCATATCTACCTAACTTACTCATTAATGGATCAAGCGGTATTGCAGTAGGCATGGCAACAAATATTCCTCCTCATAATATCACAGAAGTTATTGATGGCTGCGTTACAGTTATCGACAATCCCGAGTTAAAGGCGGAAGATTTAATAAAAATAATTAAAGCTCCCGATTTTCCTACCGGCGGAATAATTTATGGCTACGAAGGTGTAAGAGAAGCATTGCTTACAGGTAGAGGAAGAGTTGTAATAAGAGCAAAAGCGAATATTGAAACACACAAGAACGACCGCGAAAGCATAGTAATTACTGAACTTCCATATCAAGTAAACAAAGCTAATCTCATTATAAAAATCGCTGAACTTGTTAAAGAAGATAAACTAAAGGATATTTCCAATATACGTGATGAATCTGATAGAGATGGTCTTCGTGTTGTAATAGAATTAAAACGCGATGCTCAACCGGCAGTAGTTCTTAATCAATTGTTTAAGCATACTCAAATGCAGGTTACGTTCGGCGTTATTATGCTTGCATTAGTTAATGGCACTCCGAAAGTATTGACCATTAGAGAATGTATAGATCACTTTCTAGCTCACAGAATGGAAGTTCTAATACGTAGAACTAAATATGATTTAGATGCAGCTGAAAGAAGAGCACACATTTTAGAAGGTTATATAATTGCTCTTGATAATATTGATGAGGTAATTGAGACAATTAAAAAATCGAAAGACGTAGAAAGCGCTAAGAATAATTTAATGCGGAAATTCAAACTCTCCGAAATTCAATCTAAAGCTATTCTTGATATGCGTCTCCAAAGATTAACCGGTCTTGAAAGGAAGAAAATTGAAGATGAATATAAAGAAGTAATTAAACTCATTGAGAAATTAAAATATATACTTGATACCGAGAAGAAGAGAAAACAGATTATAAAAGATGAACTTCTTTTATTAAGAGAAAAGTATGGTGACGAAAGAAGAACAGAAATTATTTATGACTATCAAGATTTCTCTTTAGAAGATATAATTGCTCAGGAAGATGTAGTGGTTACTATTTCACATCAGGGATTTATTAAACGATTCCCAGTAAGCGGTTATAGAAAGCAATCACGCGGAGGTAAAGGCGTAATTGGCTCAGGCACTAAAGAAGAAGATTTTATTGAACATATGTTTATAGCTTCCACTCACCATTACATTATGTTCTTTACCGATAAAGGTAAATGCTATTGGTTAAAAGTGCATGAAATTCCGGAAAGCGGAAGAGCTACAAAAGGAAGATCTCTCCTTAACTTAGTAGAAAAAGAGAAAGACGAAAAAATATCCGCATTTATTACGGTAAAAGAATATACCGAAGACAAGTTTATTGTAATGGCTACTGAAAGAGGAACGGTTAAAAAAACAGTTCTTTCAGCTTATTCAAATATTCGTAAAGGTGGAATAAATGCTATTAATCTTGTTCCTGGAGATCGCCTTGTAGAAGCTAAATTAAGCGATGGAAGCAGTGATATTATTATCGGAACTAAACATGGCTTAGCAATTCGCTTCAACGAAAAAGATGTTCGTGATATGGGTAGAACCGCTACAGGTGTAAGAGGTGTTAATCTCGGTAAAAATGATATCGTAATCGGTATGATTGTTACGAAAAATTGTGATACTTTACTGGTAGTAACCGATAAGGGTTATGGAAAGCGAACCGAAATAGATGATTACAGAATTACTCGCCGTGGCGGTAAAGGTGTAATTACTGTTAAGACTTCTGATAAAAACGGTCTTATGATTGCGATGATGGAAGTAAATGATAATGATGAACTAGTAATTATTACAACTCAAGGAATGGTAATACGACAGAGCGTAAAAGAACTTAGAGTAATGGGTAGAAATACACAAGGTGTAAGACTAATTAAATTAAATGAGGGTGATGAAATTGCTGATATAGCAAGAGTAGTGCCTGATGATGATGAAAATGGAAATGGAGAAAAAAATGAGCAGCAATAAGAATTTACAATTTGAATCGAAATGCGTACATGCCGGAATTGGCGAATATGAATTTGGTTCAGTCGTTCCTCCTATTTATCAGACTTCCACATTCAAGTTTGAAAATGCTGCACATGGTGCAAAATTATTTAAAGGTGAAGAAGATGGGTTTATTTATACCCGCTTAAAAAACCCTACCATCGAAGCAATGGAAAATGCAGTAGCAGATTTAGAAGATGGATACAAAGCACTTGGATGCGCAAGCGGCATGGCGGCTATTAGTACGGTATTCGCAGGCTTACTTAAACAAGGCGATCATGTGGTCTGTACTAATTCAGTTTACGGTCCTACTTTAATCTTATTGAAAAACTTCTTTACAAAGTTTGGCGTTGAATCCGTATTCGTTGATACAGATAATCTTGAGCATGTAGAGGCGGCAATAAAACCGAATACGAAAATGATTTATGTGGAAAGCCCAGCTAATCCGGTAATTTCGGTTACTGATATTGCGGCAGTTTCTAAGCTTGCACATGCAAACAAAGCATTTATGGTGGTTGATAATACATTTATGAGTCCTGCATTACAAAAACCATTAAATCTTGGTGCTGATATATCTCTACATAGTATGACAAAATTTTTGAATGGTCATGCAGATGTAGTAGCCGGTATTATTGTGGTTAAAGATGAAGAGATGTATTCACTTCTTAGAAAAACATTAAGTATGTTTGGCGGTGTAATTGATCCATTTAATTCATTTTTAGTTCATAGAGGATTAAAGACTTTATCAATACGTATTGAAAAGCATTGCGAGAATGCTCTTCTTGTTGCGCAGTACTTAGAGAATCATCCTAAAGTGCAATGGGTTAAGTATCCGGGACTAAAATCACATCCGCAATATGAACTTGGGTTAAGACAACATGCAGGTCCGGGTGGAATGATTTCATTTGAAGTAACCGGCGGTATTAAAGGCGGCGAGATTACGATGAACTCTGTTAAACTTTGCCAATTAGCAGTCAGTCTTGGCGGTGTAGAATCTTTAATTCAGCATCCTGCAAGCATGACACACTCAGGTATGAGTAAGGAAGATAGAGAAGCTGCCGGAATAACAGATGGTTTAGTTCGCTTATCGGTAGGTATTGAAAACGCTAAAGATATTATCGACGATCTTGAGCAAGCATTAGCAAAAGTTGAAGTGCCTATTGAGAGTAAAGTAAACTAAAAAACTTTTTAAGATATTTTATAAAATTAAGAGACCGTCTAAAAATATTAGACGGTTTTTTATCTCCGTTTTATAATTAAAGCTGAGATAAAAAAATAAATCTTCTCCCCCATTTTAATTTCGGGGTTTTTTTATATAAAATAATAAGGGTTTCGCTATGTCGAAAAAAATCTTTCCCCTTTTAATTGTATTTGTCTTTTCTTCATTGTTATTCGCACAGGATAAATACTACACACCACTTAATATAAAAAGTGCTTTTAATAAAAATACTCGTTCATTAGACGGAAAGCCAGGCAATAGTTATTGGCAGAATAGATCGGACTATATATTGAAAGCAGAATATAATCCACGCACCAAATTATTAACGGGTCATGCCGAAATTAAATATCACAATAATAGTCCTGATACAATTAAACAAATTACAATACGCTTATATCAAGATATTTATAAGAAGGGCAATACACGCGATTTTGCTCTTGATCCTCGCTCATTAAATGACGGAGTAAAAGTATCGAATCAAAAATTAGACAATGAATCTATACCGATTGCGAATATTAATCGTAGAGGTACCAATTTATTTTATAATTTATTAAACCCGCTCAATCCAAAATCGGAAGTAAATATTTCGCTGGATTGGGAATTTAATATGCCGATCTATTCGGGCGTTAGAATGGGTACTTACGATTCGGTCTCTGCTTTTGTTGCATACTGGTATCCTCAAGTTTCGGTTTATGATGATATTGATGGCTGGGATAATCTAAATTATACAGGGCAGGTGGAGTTCTATAATGACTTTGGTGATTTCGATGTAGAGCTAACAGTACCAAAAGGGTTTGTAGTTTGGGCTACGGGTGTTTTACAAAATCCCGAATCAGTTCTTGCACCTGCTATTTATGAAAAATACAAAAAAGCGAATCAATCAGATTCTATTTATCATATTATTAAGAAAGAAGATTATAAAAATTTAGTTACTTCTGATAACGAAAATAATGTATGGAAATTCAAAGCAGATTATGTGCCTGATTTTGCATTCGCTACTAGCAATCATTATTTATGGGATGGATCGAGTATAATTGTAGATAATAAAACAGGAAGAAAAACATTTGTAGATGCTGCATATAATAGTAATTCTAAAGATTTTCCTTTAGTAGCTAATATAGCAAGAACAACGGTCGATATGCTTTCAAATGATCTTCCCGGCTATCCTTTTCCTTATCCGAAGATTACTATATTTAATGGGGATGGCGGAATGGAATTTCCGATGATGGTTAATGATGGTTCGGCAGATGGAAAAGCAGGAACGGTTCACCTTACATCTCATGAAATTTCACATACATATTTCCCTTTCTTTATGGGAACCAATGAAAGAAAATATGCATGGATGGATGAGGGATGGGCAACACTTCTTCCTTCACGTATTCAAAGTAAATTAGCACCGGGATATGATCCTATCTCTCGCAATGCTCAACAGTATAATGAATTTGCCGGTTCTGAAGGAGATATTGCTCCAATCGTTCCATCGTTTTTATTAAATGGTGCTTCATATCGTACAGCTTCTTATCGCCGACCAGGAGAAGCTTATAATATTTTATGCGAATTACTTGGCGAAGAGACTTTCAAAAAAGCATTGAATGAATATATATCAAGATGGAACGGAAAGCACCCTATCCCAAACGACTTTTTTAATACATTCGATAATGTAACCGGAGAAGATTTATCCTGGTTTTGGAAACCATGGTTCTTTGAATCGGGATATCCTGATCTTGCAGTTACTTCTGTTATTCGTAACGAGAAAGAGCAAAAAGTAATAATTGAAAATAAAGGTACTATGCCGATTCCTATTGAACTAAAAGTTACATTTGATGATGGTACAACCGAAACAAAAACTCAATCCCCTGCGGTTTGGAAAAATGGAATGAAAAAATATGAAGCTCTATTTAATACATCTAAAATAATTAAGTCAGTTGAATTAGGCAGTACTAAATATTCTGATACTGATCTTAAAAATAATTCGTTGAAAGCCAATTAAGGGGGAATAATGAAAGCGAAATATCTATTACTATTTGTTTTGGTTTTGCAGTTTTCTTTAGCCGCACAATCAAGAGATTATTTTGTACCAAAAAGTTTTCGAGAGGCAGTAGAAAAAGGTACAAGAAGCTGGGATGGTAAACCGGGTAAAAATTATTGGGAAAATAAAACTGATTATAAAATAAAAGCAGAACTTCATCCGGAAAGTTTCTCAGTTAAGGGTCATGCATGGATAACATATTATAATAATAGTCCTGATACACTTAAGAATCTTGTAATACGGCTTTATCAAGACATATTCAAAAAAGGTGCGGCAAGAGATTTTCCGGGACCTGAAATGGATTTAACCGATGGAGTTAAGATTGATACTCTTCTTTTTGAAGGTGTATCGATAAAAGATGACATGAAAAACTTCAAAGTTTTTAAGACCTCTACTAATTTGATAATTGGCAAACTTCCTCAAGCGATTGCTCCCGGTGCTTCAGCAAAAATTGAAACTAAATGGGAAATTAAAATTCCAAAATATACCCGCTTGAGAATGGGAGCATATAGCGATTCCACTTTCTATGTAGCTTATTGGTATCCTCAGGTTGCTGTTTATGATGATATCGATGGCTGGGATAGAAATGAGTATCAAGGACTTACTGAATTTTATAATGACAAAAATAATTTTGATATAGAAGTTACTGTTCCCGGTGATTACGTTGTCTGGGCTGGAGGAGAACTTCAAAATGGGAAAGAAGTTCTTAATTCGGTCGTTTTTGATCGTCTTGAAAAATCTAAAACATCTGATGTCGTAATTAATGTTGTTACAAAAGAAGACTTAGAAAAGAAAGAAGTAACGAACAATAAAGAAAAAAACATTTGGAAATTTATTGCAACGGGAACACCGGACATCACGTTTGCGGCTACTAACGGATATGTATGGGATGCACTTTCTACTGTTGTGGATAATAAAACCGGTAGAAGAACAGCAATTGATGCGGTCTATCCTTTTGGAAATAAGAATCAAGATATGGTTGCGGTGTTTGCTAAATCTGCATTAAACTATTTTTCGATGGAGTACCCCGGTGTCCCTTACCCTTATCCTAAGATGACAGTTTTTAATGGTGCTTCTAATGGCGGTGGCGGAATGGAAAGTCCAATGATGGTTAATAACGGAACTTATGGATCTTTAGGTGGACAGCTTGGTGTTACAGTTCATGAAATTGCTCATACTTATTTCCCTTTCTTTATGGGAACCAATGAAAGAAAATATGCCTGGATGGATGAAGGGTGGGCTGCGTTCTTAACTTTCGATCTCGTAAGAAGATTTGATGCTAAGGAAGATGAATTTCCTGATTTTATAAAGGGGTTTGAAAAAGCACTTGCAACAGAAAACATGCTTCCGCCAATGATAACTTCTCATCAAGGAAGAGGTCCTGGTTATGGAGTAATGGCTTATCAGCATGGCTCACTATCTTATGAAATGTTAAGACAGCATCTAGGAGAAGAACTTTTCAAAAAAGGACTGAAAGAATATATCGATAGATGGAATGGTAAACATCCTATTCCTTATGATTTCTTTAATACATTCGATAATGTTTCCGGAGAGGATTTAAGTTGGTTCTGGAAACCATGGTATTTTGAAAAAATCTTACCCGATCTCGCAATTAAAGAAGTTAAGCAATCAGATAATTCAGTCGTTATTTCAAATGAAAGTGGACTTCCTTTGCCTGTTTCTATTACTGCTACTTATACCGATGGTTCGGAAGAAAAAATTGATAAACCACTATCGGTCTGGAAAGAGGCAAAAATTATTACCCTCCAATTGGATAGAAATAAAAAAATAAAATCTCTTATATTGGGGAGTGAACTAATTCCTGATTCTTTCAAAGAGAATAACAAATATGAAGTCAAATAAGATTGCCGTTTTTCGTATCGCTTTAGTTTTTTTCTTTTGTTCATTTATTGCTTTCGGGCAGGCACAAGTTATACAAAAAGGTGATATCTATTATTTATCGGGTAAGCTTATTATAAAATTTAAAGAGGGGAATCCAAATGCGATTCTCCCCTCTTTAAAATCTTTTGGCATCAGCGAGATTAAAAATAAATTCACCGAACAGAGTAGTAGTGCTTTATTGAAAGGGGAAAATATTTTTAGCCGCATTTATGAAGCTGATTTAGATAATAATATCGATCCGATTGAAGCCGCAAAAAAGCTAAAAAAAATAAAAGAGATAGAATATGCCGAGCCGCATTATGTTTACCGCATTACTTATGACCCGAATGATTCCCTTTATAATCAAGCCAAACAAGAACATCTAAAAAGAGTTTTTGCTCCGCAAACGTGGGAAATTACCAAAGGGGATACTAATGTTGTAATTGCAATTATTGATACGGGTGTGGAATGGTCTCATCCTGATTTGGTTGCCAATATTAAATTAAACCGTAAAGAAATTCCGAACAACTTAATAGATGATGATAATAATGGATATATTGATGATTATCGAGGATGGGATTTCGGCGGACTTAATAATTCACCTGACAACGATCCGCGCGAAGATTACTCTTCTTCAAATGGCTACCATGGTACTCATGTAGCGGGGATCGCTTCTGCGGTAACTGATAATGGAATTGGTATCGCATCGATCGGATTCAATTCTAAAATTCTTTGTGTAAAAACTTCCAGCGATAGTAGAAGGGATATGCACGGCTACCCATTTATTTTATATGGCTTTAAAGGAATTAAATATGCTGCGGATAATGGAGCAAAAATAATAAATTGTAGTTGGGGTGGTTATAGTGCATCTGCTTATGAATTGGAAATTATTAATTATGCAATTTCTAAAGGGGCTTTGGTTGTAGCGGCAAATGGCAATGAAGGCAAGTTAGACGCATTTTATCCTGCGAGTTATCCCGGAGTTTTATCTGTCGGTTGGCTTGAATCTACAAACGATGTAATCAGCACTGCAGCGAATTACGGAATGACAGTAGATGTATTTGCACCGGGCAGTTCAATCCTTTCCACCTGGGCTTATACGGGACCGAATAAAGATTATTACCGTTCAATCGGCGGCTCATCTATGTCATCTCCATTAACTGCCGGATTAGCAGCTTTGGTTTGGTCAAAATTCCCGGACTATACTCCCCTTCAAATTGCAGAACAGATTAGAGTAAATGCTGATAATATCGATCTTTCGAATCAGGGTAAAGAATTTCTTCTCGGCAGAGGGAGAATTAATGCTTATAATGCAGTTACTAACGAAAATTCTATTTCCGTAAGAGGCAGTGATTTTGCGTTAATAAATGATACCGATGGTGATGGTGTTCCTGAACGAAATGAAAAATTTTATCTTACCGGAGGCTTTACTAATTTACTTAAAGATGTATCGGGATTGCAAATAAAATTAGAAACAGAAAATAATGATATAATTCTTCATCAACCGGTTGTCTCAGGAATTAATTTGGCTACGGGTCAATCGTTTTCATTAGGTGAAGGACTTCTTATGGAATTGCTTAATAACGCTCCTTATGACGATCAAATAAAAATAAAAATCACATATACTGCTCCGGGCTATTCCGATTTCCAATGGATCAGTTTTAAAGTGAACTATTCTTATGAAAATTTGACTAAAGGAAAACTTAATCTCACCGTTACGAGCAAGGGAGTAATCGGATTTAATGACTTCCCCGATAATAAAGCAGGAATCGGATTAAAATATTTTTCGGAAGAGAATGTCCTTTTTGAGGGGGCTCTGATGTATGGTGTAAGTAATACCAAATTAATGGATGCTGCACGAGTGGAAACCAATCAGAGTACAGATTTTAAAGTGATTAATCCATTAAAGGTCAACGAAAATAGTGAATCAACTTTAGAGGAAGCTATTGCCGAATTTAATGATGATGGGGGCGGGAATAATAAGCTTGGCATTAAAACTAAAAGCCTTGCATATTCATTCTCTGTGCCTGATTTAGAGGATGTAATAATTCTTAGATACGATTTAACGAATCTTAGCAATGCGCCTATTGAGAACTTAAAAGTTGGTTTATTTATGGATTTCGATGTTCCGGAAAGCGACTATGGAAGCGATATGGCGGTTTGGGATGCTCTCGATTATTTTGCTTATGCATATGACGTTAATGGAAAAGCGAATGGAAGATATTATGCAGTAGCACCAATTATGCATATGCCTTCAATGGCGAGTTATGGTTATTATGGAATTGATAATAGTCTTTCTAAAGGCGATGTTACTTTAACTGATGCTTTTACCAAAGATGAAAAGTGGCTGACTATTGGTTCTAAAGAAGCAAACACATATATCGGTCCCACCGATATCTCCCTCGTGGTTTCTTCGATGGGATATAATATTCCCGTGGGTGAAACGATTCATCCCGCATTTTTGATCACTTATGGTGATAATAGTCTTGCAATTAGACAAAAAGTAAAAGCGGTTCGCACATATTATTATGATATTCTTTCCGATGTGGAGCAATCGCAAAAGAACGAAATACCTATTGAGTATAAATTAGAACAGAATTATCCCAATCCATTTAATCCTGTTACAACGATTGGCTACTCGCTTCCTGCGGATGGATTAGTAAAGATAAAAGTTTATGATTTATTAGGGAGGGAATTAATCACCGCCTTAAATAAATTCCAATCTGCCGGCAGGCATTCATTGCAGTTTGATGGCTCGCAATTATCAAGCGGCATCTATTTTTATACTCTCGAAGTAGGTAATTATAGAGCAGTAAAAAAGATGATCCTACTAAAGTAATATTTCTAACTTCACTAAAGCAATCCCAAAATTAGGGGCTTGATTATAATAAGACCTAAAAGTATCATTGATCCAAGATTGATTTTAACTATTTTGGTTTTAAGAAATTCTAATGATTGTTTCATTGCAATGGAGTATTTGTTTATGGAATTAATTAGATACAAATTATCTGCCCTTGATTATCCTATAACTTTTCTTATCCTTAATAATAGGTAAAATATGAAAACTATTATATCACTCTTACTTCTTTTACTAATAATACACTATTCATGCAGTCCAACTGAACCGGAAGATAAAAAAGACAATCTACCCGATACAACAACTCAAAACTTTAGCTTTGAGACAGTAGAGTTCGGTAATGGATACGCGTCAAGCGATTTTGAAGATGTATGATTAGGAACTATTAATGGAGGGAAATGTAAAATCCTTTTAGTGATTTTTAATCATTTTTAAAACAGAGGGATTGATGTGAAAATTAAGATTCCAATAATAGTCACTTTTGGTATTCTCTTCATTTCAGCAATTCCGCTAATTGCTCAAAATTTCCAAATCCCCGATTCAATAAAAATAATGCAGTTCAATGAAAACCGTATTCAGCAGTTCAATAACTTCGCTCCGGAATTTAGAACTCTACCTCAAATAACACAGGATTTAGAACTATATCAATTAAAAATTCTCACTTCAAAATTATTTATGCAGGAATCCTATATCGAAAATGATACACTCATAAGGTATCAATCATTACAGGCATTTTTGAACCGCCAATACTCGGAAGAGTATAAAAGAATGATGAAATATGATCTCGGTGTGATTACTACTTATCTTGGAATTTCTAAAAAAATATTTGCGATTATTATAGCGTTACTATCGGTCTTATAAAGTAAGACCGATAGCAGCGGCATGTAAATTTTTACTTGCTCTTAAGCAGGTCTCTGATCTCTCTTAATAGCAATACGTCTTCGCTCGGAGGTACGGGTGATGGTGCCGGAGGAGCGGGAGCTGCCTCTTCTTTCTTTTTCATTGCATCAAGTAGTTTCACTAACATAAATATTGCCCAGGCAATAATTATAAAATCTATGATTGTATTAAGAAATAATCCATAATTTATTTGTACTGCCGCAGTGTTTTCGGTAGCTGCTTTCAAAGTAATTGCAAGGTCTTTGAAATCTATTCCACCTAAAAGAACTCCTATTGGAGGCATAATTATATCAGCTACAACAGATGAAACAATTTTTCCGAATGCAGCACCTATGATTATACCTACGGCAAGATCAACTACATTACCGCGCATAGCAAATGCTTTGAATTGATCTAATATACTTTCTTTCTTTTTCATATTATTCCTCTTGTTATTTTATAAAAATAATAAATCTACTATTATAAATATAGGCAACAAAACGGGTAGTGAAAACTTAAACATATATGCAAAGAAACTAGGCATCTCGATATCATTTTCTTCGGCAACAGCTTTAACCATAAAATTAGGTCCGTTTCCGATATAAGTCATACTACCGAAAAATACAGCACTAACGGAGATTACTTTCAATAGATGTTCGCTGATTCCTGCAACGATTGGTGGCACTTGTGTCCCTAATCCCAAAGCTAATGAATGGAAAGTAACGGCAGTTGGAGTATTATCAAGGAAACTGCTTAATAAACCGGTGTAATAATAAAATTGAGTTGGTTCAGTTACACCAAGATGTGCTGCATTTGCCTTTAGGAATAATAAACATGGAACCATTGTAATAAAAATCCCTAAGAATAAATAAGCAACTTCTTTAATTGGTTCCCAAGTAAAATTATTTTCTGTTCTTAATAAATTAGTTGTAAATAATAATGAAAGTCCAGCCATTAAAACTATCACACCTTCGCGGATAAAACCAAAATAATGATTACTTGCAATGAATGGCATGTATTGTGGATTAATGAAAGCAACCGAAAGAACTACACCAAGCAAAAAGAGAAAATTAATATTTCCTTGAATTTTTATCGGTTTAATATTTGTTTTGTCGCGCAGTAATGCTTTTACAGGTTCTTTTTTATGATAGTAACTATCAACAAAGTAATAGACTATTAACAAGGCAATATTTGTAAATAGCCATTCGGGAAATAAGTGTAAAAACCACATAAAAGGGGCACCGCGAAGATACATCATAAAAAGAGGGGGATCACCGAGTGGCGTAAGCAGACCACCGCAATTGGCAACTATTCCGATAAAAAATAAAATTGTATGTACTTTAAATTTTCTTTCTTTGTTAGTTTGGATAACGGGACGAATTAAAAGCATTGCTGCACCCGTAGTACCCATAAAAGAAGCTAAGAGCGCACCAATTCCGAGAAACAAGGTATTAATAGATGGTTTGGCTTCGATATCCCCTGTGAGTAAAATTCCACCCGTAATTGTAAATAAAGCACCGAGCAAAATTAAGAATGGGACATAATCAAATAGCATAGCGTGTTCCAATTCTACTGCTAATCCGGCAGAGAATAAATAAATTAAAATCGGAATACTAAGAACCACCGCAACAATAAGTTTATTGGTATTGTGTTCCCACCAATGATTGAAAAAGATTGGAAAAACAGCAATTGAACCGAGCATCAAAATGAATGGCACCAATGTAATTAATGGTACTGAAATAGAAGTATGTTCCATAAGATATCCTTAAAAATTAATCTTACAAAATTACACCAAAATATCTTTTTATGAAAGTGGAAACGGGACGCCCGCTTGATAAAAAAGTCGGTTATTCAGATTTTTTGTGGTATCTGATTGATGCGGCAAGAAGTATAAAGACACCCATTAAAAACAATATAAGCGTTTGAGACCACAGCTCCGAAAAACCGATCCCCTTTAATATTACGCCTCGTATTATTACAAGAAAATATTTCAGCGGAATGATATAAGTAATATATTGAATTATTTTAGGCATATTTTCGATTGGGAAAACAAATCCCGATAAATAAACCATCGGAAGCATTACTACAAAGATTGCAAGCATCATCGCCTGTTGCTGCGTTTTGGAAATCGTTGATACAAATAGTCCGAGTCCAAGTGTGGAGAGAACATATAAAAACGATGCGAAAATTAAAAAGAATTCACTCCCTCTAACTGCAATATCGAAAATAACATATTGAGCCAATAGAATAATAAGTACAGAAATAAATCCTAATATAGCGAACGGAAGGAGCTTACCGATTATTAATTGATACGATTTAATTGGTGTTACAACGAGTTGCTCGTATGTACCGATCTCTTTTTCTTTTACGATTGCAAGAGATGTTAACAACATAGTAACAATTGTTAATAAAAGTCCCACAATTGCAGGTACCATAAAAATGCGAGTCTTCTGTTCGGGATTAAACCATACTCGGATTTCGCTCGTAAGAGAACCTACGGGAACGAATTTTCTTCCTAATCGTCCCATTGTTTCTAATAGTATATCTTGATTATAGTTCCTGATTACATTCATCATATAACCCGATGCAATAGAAGCAGTATTTCCATCCGAACCGTCAATAATTGCTTGAACTTTAACACCATCTCTTCGTTTAACTTTCTTTTCAAAATCATTAGGGATTACTATTCCGGTAATCACTTTCCCTTTATCTATTAGCTCATTTAGTTCTTCATAAGAATTGATAGAATAATCATTCGAAAAATAAGTGGAGCCATCAAATTGACGTATAAAATTTCTGCTTTCGGAAGTTTTATCCATATCGTAAAAAGCGATATGAACTTTTTCCACATCAAGATTAGCGGCATACCCCAAAAATATTAATTGCACAATCGGAGCAATTAAAACTATCATAAACATTTTAGGATCGCGCTTTAGCTGCTGAAACTCTTTTATTAATATATGTTTTATCGTCTTCAATTTAGAGTTCCTTCTTTTTACTTATAATTAAAGCGAGTGATGTGAAAAGAACAATAAAGAGCGATAGATAAATTAGCTGATCCCAAAATGCCGACACACCGACACCTTTCAATATAATAGAACGAAGAATTACTAAATAAAATTTAGCGGGTGTAATGTTTGTAATTATTTGTACCAAGAATGGCATACTTTCTATCGGGAATACAAAGCCCGAAAGTATAACGGAAGGAAGAAGTGAGACAAAAGTGGAGATAGAAAAAGCCACCTGCTGGCTATCGGATATAACTGAAATAAAAATTCCCAAACTTATCGAGGCTACTATAAAAACTAATGTTGTAAAAAAAAGTAAAATATAACTCCCCTTTATAACCACATCAAAAAGGAAATATCCGGCTATAAGTATAAAAGCGGCATTAATCAAAGAGATAAAAATATATGGAAGTGATTTGCCCGTAATTAATTCAAAAGATGAAACCGATGAAACATTTATCTGCTCTATTGTTCCTTTTTCTTTTTCTCTTACGAATGTTAGCGATACCGATATAACCGCGGTAACAATAAGTATCATTGATATCAAACCGGGAATAAGAAAATGAGTTGATTTCAAATCGGGATTAAACCAGAACACCGGTTCTACTTCAATACCTTTTGGTGGAGTTAATCCTTTTATTTCAAACTGCTTTTTTTGAATTTTATTATTGAACGAAAATACAGCCACATTAATATAATTATAAACAATTGATGAAGTGTTCCCATCAACTCCATCTACAAGCACTTGAATTTTTGATTGCTTTGCAGAAAATAGATTTTTTGAAAAATCTCTATCGATTACTAAAACTGCCTGTGCTCTTTTCTCGTTAAGTATATCCTTTACCTGATTATCGCTACTGATTATTTCTGTAACTACAAAATATTCTGAGGAAGTAAGTATATTAATAAACTCGCGGCTAAGAGAAGATTTTTCCTGATCGAAAATAGCGAGATGAATATTCTTTACATCAAAATTTACAGCATATCCAAAAATTCCAAGCAGAAATACGGGGAAGAAAAAGATGACAGCGAGCAATCGTTTATCTCTTATGATCTGTTTTAATTCTTTTTTTGCTACGGCTTTTATTCTATTAATCATTTGCCTCTCTCTTATCGACTAAATGAATAAAAACATCTTCTAAAGTAGGAACGATTTTATCAATACTTTTTATTTCAGCAACCGGTTTTATCAATTGAATTAGTTTTTCTTTTGCATCGGGGGTATCTTTTACTAATGCATGTAAACTATTGCCGAATAAAGAAACTTCTAAAACGTTTTTGTTTTTTGAAAGAGCATCCATCGTTTCAATCGGCTTTGAACAATTAATTTCAAAGATTGGGTCAGTAATATATTTTGTTTTTAATTGCTTCGGATTCCCTTCTGCAATTAATTTACCGGAATCGATTAGAATAATATTATTGCAATACTCAGCTTCTTCGAGATAGTGAGTAGTAACGAAAACAGTAGTCCCTTGCGATGAAAGAAGGTTAATTAAATCCCAAAAATTTCTTCTCGATAATGGATCGACTCCGCTTGTCGGTTCATCTAAGAATACAATCTTAGGAGAATGAATAACTGCTGTACCGAGAGCGAGACGCTGTTTGATACCACCCGGAAGCGATCCGGTAAGAATTTTTTCTTTCCCCTTTAGATCGGCTATATCTAAGACCCACCTTTTTCTTTCATTCAATACAGCACCGGTTAAGCCATAAACCCCACCGAAGAAATTTACATTCTCTTCGATTGTTAAATCATTATAAAGTGAAAAGCGTTGAGACATATATCCTATATTGAGTTTTACTTTGTCGGAATTTTTATTGATGCTGTATCCGCCAACCATTGCATCGCCCGCTGTCGATGAGATTATGCCGCAGAGCATTTTTATAGTGGTAGATTTTCCGGCTCCATTAGAACCGAGAAATCCGAATATCTCTCCTTCATTTACAGTAAATGAAATATCATCTACCGATGTAAAAGACCCAAATTTTTTTGTAAGATTATAAACTTCTATACTATTCATTTTTTTATCAAGTGTATAAAAACATTTTCGAGACTCGGAGAAATTATTCTATTATCGATTAGTTCTAAATTGTTTTGCTTTAGCAAATCAAGAATTTTATTCAAATCATTTTCGGGAGATTGAGTAATGATTTGAAGTCTATCTCCGAATGATTGCACCTGCCAACTATTTTCATTCAGAATTTTAATTGCCTTTTGAAGAGGGGAGACGACCAATTCAATTACTTTTATACCGGTACTTTCTTTTACTTTTGCCGGTGTATCGAGTGCGATAATTTTACCATTATTCATAAGTGCAATTCTATTGCATCTTTCGGCTTCGTCTAAATAAGGCGTGGTCATAAAAATTGTTATCCCTTCTTTTAGCAAATTAGAAAGTATCTTCCAGAAATCGCGCCTTGAAACGGGATCAACTCCGGTTGTCGGTTCATCAAGAAATAAAATTTTCGGCTGATGAATTAAACTGCATGCAAGAGCAAGTTTCTGCTTCATTCCACCGGAAAGTTTATCGGCTAATCGATCTCTAAACGGTTTTAGTTTTGTAAAATCTAATAGCTCATCTCTTCTTTTTTTATAATCTCTTACGTTGTGGATGTCAGCAAAAAATTCAATATTTTCATCCACACTCAAGTCGCCATAGAGACTAAATTTTTGTGAAAGGTAACCGATCTGCGATTGAATGTTTTTTCTTTCTTTTGTTATATCTTTTTCAAATAGAGAGACAATTCCCGAATCGGGATTTATAAGTCCGCACATAATCCTAAGTGTTGTAGTTTTCCCCGCACCATCGGGTCCCACAAATCCGAACATCTCCCCCTCATTAATATCGAAAGAGATATCCCTTACAGCTTTAACCTCGCCATAATTTTTTATAAGATTATGTATGCCGATAATGTTCATTTGTTAAAATATTACCTTCGCATCTGCGGGCATACCGGCTTTAAGCTCATTATCTGGATTTGGTACTTCTATCTTTACTGCAAATACTAATTTTGTTCTCTCGTCTTTTGTTTGAATATTCTTTGGAGTGAACTCCGCTTCGGGTGAGATAAATATTACTTTCCCTTCATAAACTTTTCCGGTATAAGAATCGGTTGAAATCTCTGCTCTTTGACCGGTCTTAATTTTTCCGAGCACATTTTCAGGTACATAGACTACTAATTTAACCATACTTAAATCAGTTACCTTAGCGAGAGATGAAAGCATGGAAACCGTTTCCCCCTTTTCCACGTATGATTTTACTACTGTCCCTTTTACTGGAGAAGTTACGAAACAATCTCGAATATTCTTTTCAATTAATTTAGATGCGGCATCTGCCCTTTCGTAATTTGCTTTTGCTTGAGCTAATTCTTCGGGTCGTGCGAAGTTTTTAATTTTTGCGTAATTCTCTTTTGCTGAATTATATTGAGCTTTTGTTACATCATATCGCGTATTTGTCTCTTCGAGTTGCCGTTTCGTAATCGAATTTGTTTCAAATAAATTCGTCATTCTTTCGTGGTCGGATTCGGCTAATTTATAATTGGCTTCGGCTTGAAGGAGCATTTCGTAAGAGGACTTAATGTCTTCGCTTCTAGCACCTTTTATTAATAGATCATATTGAGCTTTAGCCATATCCCGCCCCGCATTCGCTTGAAGGAGCTGTATTTCATATAATTCGTGGTCGATTATAAGAAGTGTATCGCCCTCGCTTACAATGCTTCCTTCGTCATTTTTAATTGAGAGCACTTTTCCCGAAACCTGTGAGCTGATTACAGATTCAGTAGCTTCGATTGTTCCCGATTCTTCTATATATGTTCCATTATTATCTCCCGAACAGGAGGTAATAATTAATATTAACGAAAGTAATGCGGCTAATTTTGTTTTCATTTTTCACTCTTTTGCGCTTTTTGTTGTAATTTTTTTGCTTTCTTTGTCTGAATTCCATTTAATAATAGATTGAAAGTATGATTAAATGCTTCGTTTAATGAGAAATTATTGTTCATAAGAAATTCCGGATTGATAATGGATGTTACAGCATTTAGAAATATTGTCATTAAAATCGGAGTTGGTATATCGCGGATTAATCCTTCCTCTTTTCCTTCATCAATTATTTTAGTTAGATTACCAAGAATAATCTCTCTCCTCGTTTTATCCAAGTCTTCCCAATGTTGAGGAGCGTGAGTCTGCAAATCCTGAATCCACCGCTTATCCACTTTAATAGATATATCTAAGAAAAATCGGACAATGGATTTAATTTTAGTTAGTGAACTGCCGGTTTGTTCATTTAGTAACTTTAATACATTTCCTTTTACAGTATCGCGGAAATTTTGTCCAACTGCTTCTACTAAAGCCATTTTTGTAGGGAAGTGCTTATAGATTGTTTTCTTGCTCATTCGCAATTCTTTGGAAATTTCGTCCATCGAAGTGTTGTAAAAACCATTTTTTAGGAATAAGTCTTTAGCGAAGAGAAGTATTTTGTTTTTATCGTCCACTATGGAAACTATTTTTGTTTTTATTGTTTCAAATGTACGGCAAGGAAACTAATAAGTCAAGATATAGTTTCCACGGTTTCTTGTTTTGTGCCAATTAACCTAATTACCGCTGCTTCACCATTGTGATGAGGTCCTTCATTGAGGTGGGTTATCTCTTTGGAAAACAATTTGATATCGAGATCAATAAAATCGGTAATTATATCTTCGAGTGAATATAGTACATCTAAATCTTGCGGACCGCCGGAATCCTTTCCTAACTGATCCTTTTCGTATGCCTCGAAGATTAAAATTCCACCCGGCTTCAAAGAGTTTACTACTTTTTTATGTATTAGTTCTCTTTGTTCTTCAGGCAGGTGAAAGAAAAAGAGTCCGGCAGCATCAAAATAGTTTTCCGGCAGTTCTATTTCATTCAAATCGCCTACTTTATAATCGATCTCGACTTCTTTTTGAGAAGCTAATTGGAGGGCTTTTTCTTTGGCAGTGGAACTTTGGTCTATTGAAGTAACATCAAAACCTAATGTAGCAGCAGAAACGCCATTTCTCCCTTCGCCATCAGCGGGTAAAAGAATTTTTAATCTTTCGTTTGTATTGGAGGGGGATTGAGTTTTCTTTTCCTCTAGGTATTTATCTAGCGACTCCTTAAAAAACTCATTTGGTTCAGTTCCATAGACAAAGTCCTCACCCGAATATCGCTCATTCCAAAATTCTGCACCGAAGCTACTCATTAATACCTATAATAATTTTACTAAAGGAAAATAGTTATTAAACTATAATTTACAAAGACGTAAAAACATATTTTTTGCAAAACTATTATAAGTGAGATAATATCTCTACGAAATATTAAATAACTACATTTAATATTATTTCATCAAAATCATTTTCCTTACTTGGGAAAAGTCACTTGTTATAAGTCGATAGAAATAAATTCCGCTTGTTACTGAACAACCAAAAGAATCTTTACCGCTCCAAGATACTTTTTGCCTTCCGGCATTTTGATAACCCTCGACTAATATATTCACTAACTGACCAATAGAATTATAGACTTCAAGTTTTACATTGCCTTCTGTCGGAAGTGTGTATTCAATTGTAGTGGTTGGGTTGAATGGATTTGGGTAGTTTGAGATAATTATCTCTTCGTTATCCTTTACCGGTTCGGGTTTTTTTTCTGGATTTGGTAATATT
>Ga0172380_10000936_pt1 | contig 52393 bp, 53 predicted proteins | sample Leawe162metaG_FD_119747 | JGI IMG/M metagenome (GOLD analysis project Ga0172380, IMG submission 119747) | Leachate microbial communities from a municipal landfill in Southern Ontario, Canada - Leachate well 162 metaG | ecosystem: Engineered > Solid waste > Landfill > Unclassified | place... | reverse complement strand
TGCTTGGCGGCCATAGCAAGTTGGAACCACCCCTTCCCATTCCGAACAGGACCGTGAAACGACTTAGCGCCGATGATAGTGTGCACCTCGCATGTGAAAGTAGGTCACCGCCAAGCTCCTTATAAAGAACCCTCTGCTCCAATTGGCAGAGGGTTTTTTTTTGATTTGCCAGAAGTTGTTGCTTTTTTGCTATAATATAAAAAATAAAGGTGGGCCACGGGGCCCATTTTTTATTTGTGGTGAGGTTATGGAACTATATTCATTGCTTGAATCTACGCTGAGTGGACTTGGTTACGAGATGGTTGATCTGGAAATTGGTAATCGTGGGAAATTACTGCGTTTGTTTATTGATAAGCCAGACGGAATAAATATTGATGACTGTGCTTTAGTTAGTAATCATATTTCAAGATTACTTGCTGTAGAAATGGATTTTGAATATGACCGGCTCGAGGTTTCATCTCCAGGATTGGATCGGCCTTTAAAAAAGTTGGCAGATTTTATACGTTTTGAAGGGGAAACTGCATCGTTGAAGTTGCGCATTCCGATACATGGCCGGAAAAAATTTGAGGGTATTCTCAAAGGTGTCGAGAATGAAAATCTGAAAATTGAAGTTGATGGAAATGTGATGCAATTCGATTTTGAGAATATAGATAAAGCGAGATTGGTGCCTAAATTCTGATTTATTTGAAAATATAACAAATTTTGATAGATTTGGCCGAATGATAAATCGGAGGTTGTATGAGTCGTGAAGTGTTGCTGGTGGTTGACGCATTGGCCCGTGAGAAAAATGTCGATAAGGAAGTGGTTTTTGATGCACTAGAACTCGCGCTGGCTTCTGCTACAAAAAAGCGTTTTCATGGTGATGTTGATGTTCGTGTTTCTATCGATAGATCTTCGGGTGAATACGAGACTTTTCGCCGTTGGGAGGTGATTGCTGACGACTCAGTGGAGTTTGCAGAGAGCCAGATTTCAGTCGAAGATGCAGTAAAGCAGAAATCTGATGCTCAATTAGGTGATTTTATTGAGCAGGCACTTGAACCCGTTGAATTTGGCAGAATTGGAGCGCAAGCTGCAAAACAAGTTATTTTGCAGAAAATCCGTGAAGCCGAGCGTGAACAGATATTGAACGATTTTCTTGCTCGTAAAGAGCACCTGGTTACTGGTGTTATCAAGCGGATGGAACGTGGCAGTGCAATTATCGAATCAGGTCGGCTTGAGGCCTTTTTGCCACGGGATCAGATGATTCCAAAGGAAAATTTGCGGATTGGAGATCGTGTACGTGCATATCTATTACGTATTGAGCGTGGTAGTCGAGGTCCGCAGTTAATTTTGTCAAGAGTCGTGCCTGAATTTATTGTCAAGCTATTTGAGCTTGAGGTTCCTGAAATTGAAGAAGGCTTACTGGAGATTCGTGCTGCAGCGCGTGATCCTGGTATGCGGGCAAAAATTGCCGTTAAATCAAATGATCAACGAATTGATCCCATCGGTACTTGCGTCGGCATGAGGGGTTCGCGTGTTCAGGCTGTAACCGGTGAGCTTGGCGGAGAGCGTGTCGATATCATATTGTGGTCTCCAGATCCTGCACAATTTGTTATTGGGGCTCTGGCTCCAGCCGAAGTCAGCAGTATTGTTGTCGATGAAGATAAGCATCATATGGATGTGGTCGTTGAAGAAGAACAACTGGCAATGGCGATTGGCCGTAGTGGCCAAAATGTACGTTTGGCTTCGGAACTGACCGGCTGGAATCTGAACATCATGACGGTAGAAGAGGCTGAGCAGAAGAGCGAAGAGGAATATTCATCTATCCGGCAGATCTTCATGTTGAAGTTGGATGTTGATGAGGAAGTCGCTGATATCCTGATTCAGGAAGGCTTTAACACCTTAGAAGAGGTGGCTTATGTTCCCTTGGCCGAGATGCTTGAAATTGAGGCTTTGGATGAGGGCACCGTTAATGAACTTCGCAGTCGTGCACGAAATGCGTTGCTGACTGAAGCGATTGTTAGTGAAGAAAAACTCGAAAATGCCGCTGAAAGCCTTCTCAAGATGGAGGGGATGGATAATGAAACCGCAGGGGTATTGGTGAGCCAGGGGGTTATAACGCTGGAGGATCTTGCTGATCTCGCTGTGGATGATCTGGTTGAGATTACCGGTATGGATGATGAACGTGCCAAACAATTGATTATGACCGCCCGCGCCCCGTGGTTTGCATAAAATATAAGAACAGGAGGCCTGAAAATGGCACAAATTAATGTTACGCAATTCGCTACTGAATTGGGTTTGCCTGCTGCAACATTGCTTGATCAATTGCGCTCCGCTGGTGTTAACAAGTACGCCAGTGAATATTTGTTGACTGAGCAGGACAAATCTCAATTGCTCGAATATTTGCGTCGTTCGCATGGTGCAAAGGAATCCAAGAGCAAGATTACATTGACGCGGCGGGAAACGACGGAGATCAAGAAATCCGATAGTTCGGGCAAGGCTAGAACGATTCAAGTCGAGGTTAAGAAGAAGCGTGTTTTTGTTAAGCGTGATGCTGTTGACGAAGCTGCGCCCGAGACCATGGAAGTGCCCAAAATTTTGGATGATCAGGCCGAGACTCAGGTTACAGCAGCGGAAGAAACTCATTTGTTGCCTGTTTTTGAGGCTGATCAGGTGCAAGAGATCGCAGAGGTGCCGGAGGTGGTCAGTTTGCCTGAGGCTGAAGTTACCCTGTTGCCGGAGGTTGCGCCACTAACTGCGGAAGCCGCTCCATCTGAAGAAGCCCCCCAGGTTAAGGAAGCTTCCCAGCCGCGGACAATACGTGCGCCGATTCTGGATGCGGCACAAATAGCCAAACGTGAGGAAGAGGCTCGTCGCCAGGCTGCATTGTTTGCGCGTCAAAGCGCTGAATTGCGTGAAAAGCAAGAGCGCGAGCAAAAGCGTGTGGCTGATGATGCCGCGGCTAAAGCGGCAACTGCTGTGGCTGCGCAGGCCGCACAGGCGGCTCTGAGCGAAGGAACTTTACATAAACCTGCTGTTACGCCAGAAGAGAAAGCTGCCAAAGCCGAGAAAAAAGGTGTTAAAAAGCAGAAAGAGACTACTTGGTCTGATGACAAGAATAAGAAGCGTGGTCTCAGAGTGCGAGGGGATACTGGTAGTGCTGGCAGTTGGCGCGGTGGTCGCAAGGATAAGGCACATCGTCAGCAATCAGATGCCCAGCATGCTTTCGAGATGCCGACCGAGCGCATTGTGCATGAAGTTCTTGTGCCTGAGACTATCACTGTTGCTGCACTAGCACAGAAAATGGCAGTCAAAGCAGCAGAAGTCATCAAAACCATGATGAAGATGGGAATGATGGTCACTATTAACCAGGTGATTGATCAAGACACAGCGATGATCGTTGTCGAGGAAATGGGCCATGTCGCCAAACCAGCCGCATTGGATAATCCTGAGGCTTTCCTTGAAGAATCAAACGAGCATCACGAGGTCGTCCTTGAGCCACGCGCACCCGTTGTCACGGTGATGGGCCACGTTGACCATGGTAAAACATCCTTGCTGGACTATATTCGCCGTACTCGCGTTGCTCATGGAGAGGCGGGTGGCATTACTCAGCATATTGGCGCTTACCATGTTGAAACTCCAAGTGGCATGGTGACCTTCCTTGATACTCCAGGTCATGAGGCCTTTACAGCATTGCGTGCTCGTGGTGCCAAGGCAACTGACGTGGTTATTCTGGTCGTTGCTGCCGATGACGGGGTGATGCCGCAAACGATTGAGGCGATTCATCACGCCAAGGCTGCGGGCGTGCCGATTGTGGTGGCAGTCAACAAGATTGACAAACCTGAGGCTAATCCGGAGAGAATCAAGCAGGAATTGAGTTCACAGGGTGTGGTTCCTGAAGATTGGGGCGGTGATGCCATGTTTGTTGAGGTTTCGGCAAAAACGGGTCAAGGCGTGGATGCACTTCTTGAAGGTGTGGCTTTGCAGTCTGAAGTGCTGGAACTAAAAGCATCCCGTACATCGCCAGCCAAGGGTCTGGTCATTGATGCCCGCCTGGACAAGGGGCGCGGTCCAGTGGCTACGATCATTGTGCAAAGTGGAACGCTACGCCAGGGTGATATGTTGCTTGCGGGTGCGGTATTTGGTCGTGTAAGAGCAATGCTGGATGAGAATGGCGTTCCGGTGAAGGAAGCTGGCCCTTCTATTCCTGTTGAAATTCAGGGCCTATCGGAAGTTCCGATGGCCGGCGAGGAAGCCAATGTTATTACGGACGAACGAAAGGCTCGTGAAATTGCCCTGTTCCGTCAAGGCAAGTTCCGTGATGTAAAACTTGCCAAACAGCAAGCAGCCAAGCTTGAAAACATGTTTGATCAAATTGGTGAAGGCGAAGTCAAAACGCTGCCTCTCATCATCAAGGCCGACGTTCAGGGGTCTTATGAGGCACTGATTCATTCGTTGCAAAAGCTGTCCACGACCGAGGTCAAGGTTAACGTAATTCATAGTGGCGTGGGTGCGATCACGGAATCGGATATTAACCTGGCGATTGCTTCCAAGGCGGTAGTGATTGGTTTCAATAGCCGTGCCGATTCTGTGGCCAGAAAGCTGATCCAGTCTTCTGGTGTGGACGTGCATTACTACAACATCATTTACGAGGCTGTGGATGAGATTAAGGCTGCTCTTTCTGGTATGTTGCCGCCAGAGCGCAAGGAAAATGTCATAGGTCTGGTTGAAGTGCGCAATGTCTTCCGCATCACCAAAATTGGTACGGTTGCGGGTTGCTATGTGCTCGATGGAGTCGTGAAACGTGGCGCCACGGTACGCGTACTGCGCAGCAACGTTGTGGTGCATACGGGCGAACTTGATTCCCTGAAACGTTTCAAGGACGATGTCAAGGAAGTCAAGTCTGGATACGAATGCGGCCTGTCCCTGAAGAACTTCAATGATATTGAAGTCGGGGACCAGCTTGAAGTCTACGAAATGGTAGAAGTGGCGCGTACCCTGTAAGCTAATTTGGGAGCCAATACTTATGCCTAAAGACCATTCACGCCCGCGCCGGGTGGCCGAGCAGATTCAGCGCGAACTGGCTGAACTGATACAGCTTGAGGTCAAGGATCCGCGCGTTGGCATGGTGACCTTGACGGATGTTGAGGTTACGCCTGACTACTCGCATGCCAAGGTTTACTTTACTTTGTTGAGCCAGGGGCATTCGCTTGATGAGACGCTTGCGGGCTTGAATCGGGCAGCGGGCTATTTGCGTAGTCAGCTTGCTCATCGCATGCGTCTTCGGATCATGCCGCAATTGCATTTTGTCTTCGATAGCTCGGTAGAGCGCGGGGTCCAGTTGTCACATCTGATAGAAGAAGCGGTGGCACTGGAGGGCGACAAGCCGTCGCAGGAAGATAACTAGTGCAGTTCAAGCGCATCAAGCGGGCGGTCAGTGGTGTACTGCTGCTTGACAAGGCGCATGGCATTAGCTCCAACACCGCGCTGCAGCAGGTCAAGAGGCTTTTTCAAGCCGAGAAGGCTGGCCATACCGGCAACCTTGATCCAATAGCAACGGGCCTCCTGCCCGTGTGTTTTGGAGAGGCAACCAAATTCTCCCACTACCTTCTCGATGCCAACAAGCGCTACCAGGCACGATTCAGACTTGGAGCCACCACAAATACTGGCGATAGCGAAGGAGAAATTCTCAGCCAGCAACCGGTTACCGCTTCTCGCAATGATGTGGAGATGGTACTGAAAACTTTCGTTGGCCCCATCAAACAAATGCCCCCTATGCACTCAGCACTGAAACACCAGGGCAAGGCACTTTACACCTATGCCAGGGCCGGTATTGAAATCCATCGTGAGCCACGTGATGTGATGATCTACAGCTTGACTCTTGATGCCTTTTCCGGCGATGAGTTGAATGTTACTGTGCATTGCAGCAAGGGAACGTACATTCGTGTGCTGGGTGAAGATATCGGTGCGGCTCTGGGGTGCGGTGCGCATATGATTGCATTGCGGCGCATTGAAACAGGGAAATTCACTTTGTCCGATGCGTTCAGCCTGTCGCAGTTGGAGTTGATGACGCCAGAACAGCGTGATGCAACGCTGCTTCCCTGTGATTGCTTGCTTGAAGGGCTACCGAAAGTAACGCTGGATAGCGAAAGCGCTTACTATATTCAGCAGGGTCAGCAGGTATGGCAGGCAGGGCAATCTGAAAAAGGACCTGTTAGTTTATATGGGCCCGGGCATGTTTTCCTGGGCTTGGGGGAAATAACCGATGAGGGTAAAATTGCGCCCAGAAGATTGATTTTGACTGAAAAAAATCCTTAGGCGGTAAAATTCCTAGTTGTTCAGGTTCTTGATGAGTGGATTTTCCCAGATGGCTTGACCTGTTTGAGGGGTTTTGTCTCTTTGCATGTCCTCGTACAGGTTATTGAGGAACATGATTTCAGCCATGATCTCGCCGTTAAATCCTTGTCGGTCGCCGCGATCGTCAATCAATAAATGGCTCAGGAATGCGGCAACACTCTCGTGTCCCCAAAGCATGATGATCTTTTCCACAATTCGTGGAAAATTCTTTTCAATTTCAGATGTATATGTGGAATCGGCCATTATTATTCTCCTCGTGGGGCATTTTGATTATTTAAGCACGTTTCCAACTTGAATGAAAAGGGCTGGATGATGCTATTTCGTCCGGATTGGCGCGCCCCACGCACCTTCAAAGAAATGTTCACCAAGTGGCGTGCGCTCGCGAGGTGCGAGTTCCAGCTCCTTGAGTTCATCGTTTAGGACGGTTTCCTCGCCCTGATAACCGACGGCGATCATGGCCATACAGGTGAACTGCTCTGGAATATCAAATTCATGCCGAATCTTGTCTGCATCAAAGCCGCCCATTTGATGAGCCATCAGGCCCAATGAGACAGCCTGCAGACACAAGTTTTCGGCTGCGGCACCCGTATCATACTGACCCCATCCATTTGGCTTGCCATTCTTGCGAAAAAGACTGTTGGCCGTTACAAGGAGCAGTACAGGGGCATTCTTGACCCAGTTCTGGTTCCATTCCACCAGGCAATCGAACGCTTTCTGCCATGCGGTGGCATCACGGTTCCGGTTCCATACAATAAAGCGCCAAGGCTCGTCGCCAAAGCATGAAGGTGCCCAGCGTGCGGCTTCAAGCAGCGAGATGACCTGATCCTGGCTGACGGGCTTTGCCGCATCGAATGCCCGGCAACTCCATCGTTTGGTGATGATGTCGTTGATTGGTGCGGCTGTTGTGGCGGATTTGTGTTGCATTGGGCTTCCTTGTTCATTGCCTGCTGGTTGCGTATGTTAGCCGATTTTGATGATAGGTCTCAATGCGCAAATTTTGTCTGCGATGTTCTTCTGGTGCAAAATCCCTCCTGTGAGCACAAAAATTTCCCATTACCGTGGCCGCTTCGCTCCCTCGCCAACGGGGGTCTTGCATTTCGGCTCGCTGGTGGCGGCCGTCGGCAGCTTCCTTGATGCCCGTTCCTGTCAGGGAGCGTGGCTCGTACGAATGGAAGATTTGGATCCACCACGGGTGGTGGCAGGAGCTGCGGACGACATATTGCGAATGCTGGAGGCGTTTGGTTTGTTCTGGGACGGGGAGGTGATGTATCAAAGCCGGCGTGGGGAGGCATACCGTGCTGCCCTGGAAAATTTGCAGCAACAGGGAGCATTGTATCCCTGCAATTGTTCGAGGCGAGAAATTGCTGATTCTGCTCCCGGGCCGTCATCCGGGCTGGTTTACCCGGGCCGCTGCCGGCATGGCATGCGCGACGGGAAGGCAATTCATGCCTTGCGCCTGGTAACGGACAATAAACCCATCCACTTTTGTGACCGTTTATTGGGCGATTATGGGCAGCACCTGGAAACAGATGTGGGTGACTTTGTTTTGCTCCGGGCGGATGGTTTGTTCGCTTACCAGTTGGCGGTGGTGGTGGATGATGCGGAGCAAGGCATTACCCATGTTGTGCGCGGAGCGGACATTCTTGAATCCACGCCGCGGCAAATTTATTTGCAGCATTTGCTCCAGCTTTCAATCCCTTCTTATCTTCATCTGCCGGTAGCTGTGAATGCGCAAGGGGAAAAGCTGAGCAAGCAGACTCTGGCGCCAGCCCTGAATTCACGGGAGCCTGTAGCCCAGTTGTTCAGGGTTCTGGAGTTTCTCGGGCAGAGTCCTCCGCTTGGTTTGGCAAGTGCGGATTTGGCGGATTTCTGGTCGTGGGCAATAGCAAATTGGGCGGTACATAAAATTCCACCACAGCGTATACGTTCTGCCCAGTAGCAGTGCTCATCGCTTTTGCTTTTCTGCAGCACTATCCTTGGGCTTGCTTGCGGGGGGTATTGTTGGGGTGGAGGACTTGCTGTTTGAGGCAGCCTTGACCTCAGGTTTCTGTGCTGCTTTGCTGGTGATGGGGGATTTTTCTTTAGGTTCGGCGGGTTTTGTCTGTGCGCGTCTGGGGGGCTGGTTTTCTGCTTTTGCAACTTTGAATGCGCAGGAAAAGTTCAAAACCCGCTCTTCGGCCGAGTCAGGGACGGTGAATTTGATTTTTTCATCTTCACCGTAATACACGGATTTTATTTCCTGCCCATCTGCGGCGTAATAGATTTTCTGCAACAACCGGTGTGTGCGCTGGATGCAATTGATGGCCAAAAGAGATTTGGCAGAGGCGTAATAAAAATCGCCGGGCCTTGCCTGCTCCGGGCGGGAAAACGTGATTTTGCTCCAGACTTTCAGCTTCTTGTCCTTCTTCCTGGATTTGTCTTGTGCGTTATCTGCGCTGGTCTCAAGCTGGGGCTCACCTGCTTCAAGTAATTCTTGAGAAGTATTTTGCAGAGCGTGCCAGTTACCTGCCATGGCGGGTGATACAGGAAGCAGCAGAGCTGCAAGGAGGAGAAATGCCGGATTCATGAGGTTTCGCCTGCGCGCCAGAGCAAAATTTGATGCTAATATACAAGACCCTATAGCCCGCAGCAACCAAGTCGAAAGGCGTTCATGGTCAGATCTTCCGATATTTCTGGCATGTACGGTGTGGCGGAATCCATCGAGGATTACCGCCGTATGGTGCATGAACTGAGAGCCCAGCTGGTTCGGCTTCAGGCTGACAAGGAAGAGTCTGAACAGCAAATTGCGGAACTCGACAATACCATTGATCAGCTGGTTGATATTGTTGTGCAGCGCGAATCTGCCTGCCATGCGTTGAAATCCCTGGTGGAATTGATGGTCAGGGAGGTCGAAGCCTGCCCTAACCAGAAACTTCACGATTCCGCTGATCCCAATCTGAGATCGAACCATTACCAGAGCCGCTACAACGAGGAAGTGAAGCGGCTCCGCATCAAATACGGCAAGGATTAGTGACCAGGTGGTTTGAGGAAGGTAACCACATTGGCACCGGGAGGGTGTTTGGTACCGCAACTGGGCCCTGCGCCCTTGATCTCCATTTCGGCTTCATGTAGCTGATTGATGACTTCCACGTAGAACTTTTCCTTCACCATCATCAGTGCGGTTCGTCCGCCCTCATTGGTAGCCAGCACATCCGCGCCCGCCTTGAGCAGGACATCTACCACACCCGCTTCGCCGCGACCCGCTGCCAGCATCAGGGGGCGGGTGCCGTAAACGATCTGGGCCTCGACGTCGGCGCCTGCGTCAATCAGGGCCTGGGCGATTTCCGGAAAGCCATGATCAACGTCATCGTTGAAACAGGACTTCATCAAGGCAGTCCAGCCCAGTTCGTCTTTTGCGTTGACGTCTGCTCCGGCTTCAATCAATGCCCTTACCAGAGCAATGTTGCCAGCGGCAGCCGCCTGTATCAGCAGGGTCGCTCCTGCCTCGTCGCGGGTCTCGCAATCGGCTCCGCTACGCAGCAGGGCCAGGGTTTTGTTCACATCGCCAGCAGCAATTGCTTGTAAAATTTCAACAGACATTATTTCTCCACAGAATTCGTTTGCTTGTCGCAATTAAATAATAGTTTATGAAATCGGTCAACTATTAATTTGGTCTTGTGTATTCAATTGTTGAACAGGCGGCCAAGAGCACTGCCGATGCCGTGGGTGGTGCCGCCAACGCCGCTGGCGAGACCCTCTATGCTGATGCCAAGGCTTTCGGCAATGGCTGTGCCGGTGCGCTGGGTGAAACTTTCGTTGAGTGAGAAACGAGGATCTTTAATGTTTCCCTCGAGAGTGAACTGTACTGTGATCTTGCCTTTCTGGTTCTTGAGTGCGGCAACGATAGCCTGACGTGGTACACCCATGAAAGTGCCGAAAGGGCTGCTGCTGGAAGCGAGCTCAAGTTCGGAGAGTGTAATCGTGCCTGGTGCGTACAGGCGGTTGTCGCGTATGGTTGATTCCAGATCAAGGTCCAGCAAGCCTTTGCGCACGCTGGTCTCAGAGGCTTTGACGAGATAGGGCTGAAATGCGACCAGATCCACGTTTTCAAGCCGGGTGCTGATTTCCGAGTCCCTGTTGTCCAGCCTCATCCATCCCCGGAGTTCAAGTCTTCCGTCCGAGCGTTTGCCCTTGACCACGCTATCCAGCTGGATTTTGGTCTTCTGATCAAGTGCAGGGAACTGGAGGTCTTCGACGCGTGCATGCATTTGCTCCAGACGCAGTTTGTGCGGCGTTTTGCGGATGGATGCATCGAAGAATTCAATCATGGATGAATTCAGTTCAACCAGGCCAATGTTGACCGGCATGGCCGGAGCCTGATTTTCGGAATTCTCCACCTGTTTATCGAGCAGGCTGGGCAGGAGCCGGACATTTCCCTCGCGTGAGCGGAGAATGGAGAGGTAGCCTCCCTCCACTGTAATACGCTGTAGCTTCACCTGTGCGGAGAGCAATCCGCGCAGATCGGGCTTGATGACGATTTTTTCAGCACGCAGCGTATCCTGGGATGGCCAGCCTTGAGGTGCGCGGATACGAATATTGCGAATCTCGATGGCGGACCAGCCAAGAATGATTTCACCCACCTCGCTTTCCGGCCCCAGCGCTTGCGTCACTTTGTCCTTGAGAGATTTTGCGGCGAAGTGCATTCCCAGCGTTCCCGCCAGCCCCAGCGCAATGATCAGGGTAACGACCGCCCAGATTATGCGTTTGATCAAGCGGGTCGGCATCACCTCTCCAACTAGCGGCTGATCGGCTTGTAGCGGATGCGCTTTGGCTTGGCGCCTTCCTCGCCCAGTCGTTTCCGCTTGTCCGCCTCGTATTCCTGGTAGTTGCCATTGAAGAAAGTCCACTGCGACTCGCCTTCCGCTGCCAGGATGTGGGTGGCGATACGGTCGAGGAACCAGCGGTCGTGGGAGATTACCAGCACGCAACCGGCGAACTCCAGCAGGGCGTCTTCAAGGGCACGCAGGGTTTCCACATCGAGGTCGTTGGAGGGTTCGTCGAGCAGCAGGACGTTGCCGCCGGCGATCAGGGTTTTGGCCAGGTGCAGGCGGCCGCGCTCGCCGCCGGAGAGGTTGCCGACGATCTTCTGCTGGTCGCCGCCCTTGAAGTTGAAGCGGCCGATGTAGGCGCGCGACGGGGTTTCGTATTTGCCCACCGTGAGGATGTCGGCGCCGCCGGAGATTACCTCGAATACGGTATTCTTGCTAACCAGCGCATCGCGGCTCTGGTCCACGTAGGCCAGTTTTACGGTCGGGCCGATCTTGACCGCGCCGGAATCCGGCTGCTCCTTGCCAGTGATCATGCGGAACAGGGTGGATTTGCCGGCGCCGTTCGGGCCGATGATGCCGACGATGGCGCCGGGCGGTATCGAGAAGCTCAGATTGTCGAGCAGCAAACGATCGCCGTAGGCTTTGGAAACGCCGTCGAATTCGATCACGTTGTCGCCCAGACGGTCTGCCACGGGGATGAAGATTTCCTGGGTTTCGTTGCGCTGCTGGTATTAGTAGTTGGAGAGTTCGTCGAAGCGGGCCAGACGTGCCTTGGACTTCGCCTGGCGCGCCTTGGGATTCTGCCGCACCCATTCCAGCTCCTGCTTCATGGCTTTCATGTGGGCGTCGATTTGCTTGTTTTCCTGCTCCAGGCGTGCTTCCTTCTGTTCCAGCCAGCTCGAGTAGTTGCCCTTCCACGGGATGCCGTGGCCGCGGTCGAGTTCCAGGATCCATTCGGCGGCATTGTCGAGGAAGTAGCGATCATGTGTGACCGCTACCACGGTGCCGGGGAAACGGGTGAGAAACTGTTCCAGCCAGTCCACTGATTCGGCATCGAGGTGGTTGGTGGGCTCGTCCAGGAGCAGCATGTCCGGCTTGGAAAGCAGTAGCTTGCACAGCGCCACGCGCCGCTTCTCGCCGCCGGACAGATGCTCGATGCTGGCGTCCCATGGCGGCAGGCGCAAGGCATCGGCAGCAATTTCCATCTGGGTTTCGGTATCGTTGCCGGAAGTGGCGAGGATCGCCTCATACCTCGCCTGTTCCTCGGCCAGCTTGTCGAAATCGGCGTCCGGCTCGGCATAGGCGGCATAGATTTCCTCCAGCTTCTGCCTGGCTTGCATCACTTCACCCAGCGCGGCCTCGACTTCCTCGCGCACGGTCCTGGCCGGGTCGAGTTGCGGCTCCTGCGGCAGGTAGCCGATGGAGATGTTGGGCTGGTGCTGCACCTCGCCTTCGTATTCCTTGTCCTCGCCGGCCATGATGCGCAGCACGGTGGATTTGCCCGAGCCGTTGAGGCCGAGCAGGCCGATCTTGGCGCCGGGGAAAAAGCTGAGGGAAATATCCTTGATGATCTGCCGCTTGGGCGGCACGACCTTGCTCACGCGGAGCATCGACATTACGTATTGGGCCATTAAATCGTATTTTCCAAGTCAGTTTTTTTTAGATAAAGGGGGTTTAAGCGGAAGATGGCTGGCCGGCATGCCAGCCATTGATGACCTTTTTTCCAGTTGTTTCACTAATAGTGCGGCGGCTTTTCGTTTGCGACACTGTTCTCGGCCATGGCATCCGAGATGTCACGGACGTTATTGATCAGCGACGAGCAAATCGCTTCCAGCCGGTCTATCTGCTTCTGCTGTTGATAAACGGCCTTGTTCAATTCCTGAATAGTGTCTTCCTGATAGCTGATTTTGCTTTCGATCTCGATCAGGCGCTCTTCAATCATTGTCCTTGGCCTTTGCTGCCGCATTGGGGTCTTTCGGGTTGAAGCCTTCATCGGCCATGTGCTGGTATAGCTTGAAACGTTGCTCGATCTCTGTCTGATAAGCGTCCATTATACCTTCGCCCTTCTCTTCAACCTGTTTCAGCAAGCCGCGGAAGCGCGATTCGCTCTTGATCAGATCGAGGAAAGGAACGGACGGCTTGTTCGAATCCAGCACCAGCGGGTTCTTGCCTTCGTCCTCGCGCCTCGGGTCGTAGCGGAACAGCGGCCAGTGGCCGGAAGCAACAGCCAGCTCCTGCTGCTGGTGCTGCTGGCCCATGTCGTAGCCGTGCTCGCCGCACGGGCTGTAGGCGATGATCAGCGAGGGGCCGTCGAAGGATTCCGCTTCGAGGAAGGTTTTCAGGGTGTGGATGTCCTTGGCGCCATAGGCGACGTGGGCGACATACACATGGCCGTAACTCATGGCGATCTGGGCCAGATCCTTCTTCCCGGTGGGCTTGCCGTTGGCCGCGAACTTGGCGGTGGCGCCGTGCGGCGTGGCCTTGCTGGCTTGCCCGCCGGTGTTGGAATACACCTCGGTGTCGAGCACCAGGATGTTGACGTTGCGGCCCGAGGCGAGCACGTGATCCACGCCGCCAAAGCCGATGTCGTAGGCCCAGCCGTCACCACCGATGATCCACACGCTTTTCTTCACCAGGTTTTCCGCCACGCTGGCGAGGTTGCGCGCGTCGGCGGAATCGATTTCCTTGAGTTTGGCCATGAGCTGCGCCACGCGCTCGCGCTGCTGCTGGATGCCGGCCTCGCCGGACTGGTCCGCGGCGATGATGGCGCTGACGAGTTCCGCGCCGATCGAATCCTGCATTTTTTCCAGCAGCTCACGCGCATATTCGGCATGCTTGTCGATGGTGACGCGGAAACCCAGGCCGAACTCGGCATTGTCTTCGAACAGCGAGTTGTTCCATGCCGGGCCGCGCCCCTCGGAGTTCTTGCTGTAGGGCGTGGTGGGCAGGTTGCCGCCGTAGATGGAGGAGCAGCCGGTGGCGTTGGCGACCACCATTCTGTCCCCGAACAGCTGGGTAGCGAGGCGGATGTAGGGTGTTTCGCCGCAGCCGACGCAGGCAGTGGGGAACTCGAACAGCGGCTGCATCACCATGGCGCCCTTGATGGTGGAGGTGCGCAGCTTGGTGCGGTCGAACTCGGGCAGCTTCAGGAAGAACTCGAAGTTCTCCCGTTCCTGCATGCGCAATGGCGCCTGCGGGCGCATTTCCAGCGCCTTGTGGCCGTCGACCTTGCTCACGGCCGGGCAGATGTCCACGCACAGCCCGCAGCCGGTGCAATCTTCCGGTGCGACCTGATAACTGACGTGCATGCCTTCCTCGAATTCCTTGCCTTTGATCTGGATGTGCTTGAAGGTGGGTGGAGAATCCTTGGTCAGATCAGCCGGGAAGACCTTGGAGCGGATCGCGGTATGCGGGCAGACGAAGGGGCACTTGCCGCAGTAGATGCACAGCTCGGCGTCCCACACCGGGATTTCCTGCGCCAGGTTGCGCTTGTCGAAGTGCGCGGTGCCGGTCGGCCAGGTGCCGTCGGCGGGCATGAGGGATACCGGGATCAGGTCGCCGCGGCCGAGCATGATTTCTCCGCTCACGCGGCGCACGAATTCGGGGGCGTTGGCCGGGATGTGGTCTTCCATTTCGAAGCTGCTGCTGGCCTCGTCTGGCACCTGGACCTGGTGCAGGTTGGCCACGGTTTCGTCAATGGCCTTCCAGTTGGCTTCGACAATGGCGCGGCCTTTTTTGCCATAGGTTTTATCCGCCGCGATCTTGATTTTTTCTATCGCCACGTCCTGCGGCAGCACGCCGGAAATGGCGAAGAAGCAGGCCTGCATGATGGTGTTGATGCGCGTGCCCATGCCGGTGGCGCGGGCCACGGCGTAGGCGTCGATGGTGTAAAACTGCAATTTCTTCTGGATGATCTGCTGCTGCATCTTGCGCGGCAGGGTGCTCCATACCTTGTCCGCTGCGGTGGGCGAGTTGAGTAGAAAGACCGCGCCCTCGGCGGCGTTCTCCAGCATCTCGATGCGCTCCAGAAACACCGGCTGGTGGCAGGCGACGAAATTGGCTTCATTGACGCCAATCAGGTAGCTGGAGTGAATCGGTTGGGGAGAAAAACGCAGGTGCGAGGTGGTCATCGCGCCGGCTTTTTTCGAATCGTAGACAAAATAGCCCTGGCCGTAGAGCTCGGTTTCCTCGCCCATGATCTTGATGGTGTTCTTGTCGGCCGACACCGTGCCGTCGCTGCCCAGCCCGTAGAACATGCAGCGCATCACGCCCTGGGCGGCATCGACGCGATAATTCGCATCCCACGGCAGGCTGGTGTGGGTGATGTCGTCGATGATGCCGACGGTGAAATGGTTCTTGGGCTTGTCCTTGCACAGCTCGTCGAAAATGCCCTTGATCATGCCCGGCGTGAATTCCTTGGAAGACAGGCCGTAGCGCCCACCCACCACGCGCGGCAGGGTGGTGAAGTGGCCGTCATCGTCGCCATGCTCCACCAGCGCGGTGATGACATGCTTGTAAAGCGGTTCGCCATCCGCGCCGGGTTCCTTGCAACGGTCGAGCACGGCGATTTTCCTGACGCTGGCGGGCAGCACGTCGATCAGGCGCGAAGGGTCGAGCGGGCGGTACAGGCGCACCTTGACCATGCCGACCTTCTCGCCGCGCGCGGTGAGGTGCTGCACGGTTTCTTCCACGGCTTCGGCGCCGGAACCCATGAGAATGATGATCCGCTCCGCGTCCGGCGCGCCGGTATATTCAAACAGCTTGTACTGGCGCCCGGTGAGCTGGGCGAACCGGTCCATTTCGTACTGCACGATGCCGGGCATGAGGTCGTAATAGGGGTTGACCGTTTCGCGCGCCTGGAAATACACGTCCGGATTCTGCGAAGTGCCGCGCACCACCGGGTGCTCAGGCGAGAGCGCGCGGGCGCGATGGGCCCTCACCAGCTCGTCGGAAATCATCTCGCGCACGGTTTCAAGCGGCACCTGCTCGATTTTTGCCACCTCGTGCGAGGTGCGGAAGCCGTCGAAGAAATGCAGGATAGGCACGCGCGCTTCCAGCGTGGCGGCCTGTGCGATCAGCGCCATGTCCTGCGCTTCCTGCACCGAATTGGAACTCAGGAAGGCGAAGCCGGTGGCGCGCGCCGCCATCACGTCGCTGTGATCGCCGAAAATGGACAGCCCCTGCGCCGCCAGCGAGCGCGCCGCGACGTGCATGACGAAGGGCGTGAGTTCCCCGGCGATCTTGTACATATTGGGGATCATCAGCAGCAGGCCCTGCGAGGCGGTGAAGGTGGTCGCCAGCGCGCCGGTCTGCAAGGCGCCGTGGATGGTGCCCGCGGCGCCGGCTTCGCTCTGCAGTTCGATCACCTCGGGCACGGTGCCCCACAGATTTTTTTGCCCCATTGCGCTCCAGGCATCGGAATATTCGCCCATCGGCGAGGAGGGGGTGATCGGGTAGATGGCGATGACTTCGTTGGTGAGGTGCGCGATATAGGCGGCAGCTTCGTTGCCGTCAAGCGTGACTGTTGTGCCTTGTGACATTTTGATCCCCGAAACTGGTTTTAGAGTAAGTAAGTTAGCGTAATCAGATTACATTAAACCTGTTGTGACCGGATGGCAACGAGTGCTCTGGCTATCTCTTTTAACAGAAAAGAGGGGCGCAGGCTCGCTGTGCGGATTTCACGTTAAAGCACGGGTTTTGCGTCCCATATTTTTTCCGCATATTCGGCGATGGTACGGTCGCTGGAAAATTTGCCCATGCCCGCCACGTTGAGGATGGCGCGTCGCGTCCATTGCGCGGGATGGCGGTAGAGCGCATCCACTTCATCCTGTGCGGCGATATAGGCCGCATAATCGGCCAGCAGCAGGTAATGGTCGCCTTCCCTGGTCAGGGTGTGCACAATCGGCTGGAAGCGGTCGGGCTGGCCGGGCGAGAAATAGCCCGAGGCGATCATGTCGAGCGCATACTTCAGTTCCTCGTTGCCATGGTAATGTTCCCACGGGTTGTAGCCCGAACTTTTCGCCCTGGCGACCTCCTCCGCAGTGAGGCCGAAGATGAAAATATTGTCGCGCCCCACTTCCTCCATGATTTCAATATTCGCCCCGTCCAGCGTGCCGATGGTCAGCGCGCCATTGAGCGCCAGCTTCATGTTGCCGGTACCGGAGGCTTCGGTGCCGGCGGTGGAGATTTGTTCTGACAGATCGGCGGCGGGGATGATTTCGCTCGCGCTGGATACGTCGTAATTGGGCAGGAAGGCCACTTTCAGGTAACCGCGCGTGGCCGGATCGTTGTTGACGATGTCGGCCACGTCGTTGGCCAGCTTGATAATCAGCTTGGCCATGGCGTAGCCCGGTGCTGCCTTGCCGGCGATAATCACGGTGCGCGGCACCACTTCCAGCGCCGGGCTGGAGCGGATGCGGTTGTATAGTGTGATGACATGCAGCAGGTTGAGAAGCTGGCGCTTGTATTCGTGGATGCGCTTGATCTGCACGTCGAACAGGCTGCCCGGGTTGATTTCGAGGTTCAGCTTGCGCGCGATGATGGCGGCCAGTTTTTCCTTGTTGGCATACTTGACGACGCGGAATTCGGCCTGGAAGGCAGGGTCGTCGGCGAGCGGAGTCAGTTTGCGCAATTGCGCCAGATCGGTGATCCAGCCTTTGCCGATGTGGCGGGTAATCAGTTGAGCCAGACCGGGGTTGGCCTGATTCAGCCACAGGCGCGGTGTGATACCGTTGGTGATGTTGGTCAGTTTGCCGGGGTGGTAGCTGTCAAAATCGGCAAAAATGGTGGTTCTCATCAGCTCGGAATGGATTTGCGCCACGCCGTTGACGTGGTGGCTGCCGACAATGGCGAGGTGGGCCATGCGTATGCGCCGGCCATGGGTTTCGTCGATAATGGACATGCGCTTCAGTCGCTCGCTGTCGCCGGGGAAGCGGTGGATCACATCCTGCAGGAAGCGGTGATTGATTTCATAGATGATCTGCAGGTGACGCGGCAGCACGGCTTCGAACAGACTTACCGGCCAGGTTTCCAGCGCTTCCGGCATCAGCGTGTGATTGGTATAGGCGAAGGTGCGGGTGGTGATGTCCCAGGCCTGATTCCAGTCCAGGCAGTGAATGTCCATCAGCAGGCGCATCAGTTCCGGGATGGCGATAGACGGGTGAGTGTCGTTGAGCTGGATCGCCACCTTGTCCGGCAGTTCCTCGAAAGCTTTGTGATGCTTGCGGTAGCGGTAGAGGATGTCCTGCAGCGAGGCGCTGACGAAGAAATGCTGCTGCTTCAGGAGCAGTTCGCGCCCCATGGCAGTGGTGTCGTTGGGGTAGAGGACCTTGGAAAGGTTTTCCGATTCGTTCTTGTCCTCCACCGCCTTGATGTAATTGCCCTCATTGAAATACTTGAGGTCGAAGTCGCGCGAGGCCTTGGCCGACCATAGCCGCATGTTGTTGACCGTTTTCAGGCCGAAGCCGGGAATGGGCGTGTCGTAGGCCATCGCCATCACCTCATCGGTATCGATCCAGTGGTGGCATGTCCGGCCGCTTTCGTCGCAGTATTCCACTGCCCGCCCGCCGAACTTGACCGGGTACAGCACCTCGGGGCGGGGAAACTCCCAGGGATTGCCATAACGCAGCCAGTTGTCCGGGTGCTCCACCTGCCAGCCGTTTTCAATTTTCTGGTTGAACATGCCATATTCGTAGCGGATGCCCATGCCATAACCGGGCAGCCCCATGGTCGCCATGGAATCGAGGAAACACGCCGCCAGGCGCCCCAGGCCGCCATTGACCAGTGCGGCATCGAATTCCAGTTCCTGCGCCTTGTCCAGCTCGATTCCCGAGTCAATGCAGGCTTGGCGGCATTCCTCCAGGAAGCCTATGTTGAGAACGCTGTTCATCAGGCTGCGCCCTATGAGAAATTCCATCGACAGGTAATACACGCGCTTGGTATCGTGTATGTAGTAGCGCCGCATGCTTTCCATCCAGCCCTCGATGAGGCGGTCGCGCACCACGTTGGCCAGGGTGAAGAACCAGTCGCGCTCGGTAGCGGTAATGTGGTCCTTGCCGATGGAAAAGATGAGGTGATTGGTCAGGGATTGCTTGACCGAATCGAGACTGAGATTCAGCGGGCTATCTTTGTCGCGGGGCTGGGACTTTTTTGGCACGGTGCATTCTCCTGTGGAGGAAGAGGCAGCTTAGCGCGAGCCGGGCCGAGGGTAAAGGGTGAGGGAGGACAGTGAGCAGCGAGCGGTAAGCGGTGAGCAGTTACCGCTCACCGCTCACCGCTTACCGCTCACCATACTCAAGCCAGCACGATACCGAGGTAAGTCACATACAGCGCGCCATTGAAGACCAGGTGCCAGACCCGCAGCTGGCCGCGCGAGGACATCCAGCGCAGCCAGGTGGCGGCGATCAGGGTGATGATGATGCCGGCCAGCACCTCGCGCTGCGGCGCCCAGGGGGTGAGCATGATGCCGATGGCCGGCAGCAGGGTGCCCTGGAATACCATCGCGCCGGTAATGTTGCCGAAGGCCAGGGTGTCCTTGTGGCGGCGGATCCACAGGATGCTGTTGACTTTTTCCGGCAGCTCGGTGGCGATCGGAATGATCAGCAGCGACAGCAGCAGGGGCGAAATGCCGAGGATTTGCGAGGCGCCATCCACGCCGTGAATGAAGCCCTTGGCGCCCGCCACCAGCAGGCCCAGGCCCAGTGCCATCTGGACCAGGATGATCAGCATGTTTTCCGGCAGGCCGAGCTTGCACAGCATCATCTTGCCTTCCGCTTCCGTGGCGTGGCCTTCCTTGACCAGGTGTGCCGAGGCGCGCAGCGTGAGCATGATGTAGATGAAATAGATCATCACCATGGCGAAAGCCAGCAGGGCGCGGAACAGCGGGGTTTCATGCGGCACGAACAGGGCGATGGCGGAAAGCGAAAAGGCGGCGAGAAAGAAGTTGAGATCGCGCGTCAGGCCGGTGTGCTCCGGCGTGAGATGACCCTGCCAGCCGCGTTTCTTCAACACGGCCATGGCCATCAGGAAAATGGAAAGAGTGGAAAGCATCAGCGGCGCGCCCAGAATCGCGCCGACGCCGATTTCCTCGTTGACGTGGGCGCTGGTGGTGCCGGCGAAAATCGCCAGCAGCGGCACCAGCGTTTCCGGCAAGGCCGTGCCCACCGCGGCGAACAGCGATCCGGTGACGCCTTCGGAAATTTTCAGCTTTTCGCCCAGATGTTCGAGCGCGTTGGTGAACACTTCCGCCGCGACGAGGATGATGACGAGCATAAGAAAAAGTTCGGCGAAAATCATGGGGAGGGCGGACCGGTTGATTGAAGTGCCGCGATTATAACACCGTCCCGGGCGGGATATAATGCGCCTGATAGCGGCTTTCGAGTCCCTTGCGCTAAATGCGTTTTTGTCAGATTGAGAGAGTGAATAGTGGAAATAGATCGGTCAGGATTTTTGAAAGGGGTGCGCTTCATCCCTTCCCCCAACTTCGATGAACGGCCTCCAGAAGAGCCGGTTACCCTGCTGGTGATCCACAACATCAGCCTGCCGCCACGCGAATACGGCGGGGATGGCGTGATCGAATTCTTCACCAACCGCCTCGATCCCGGTGCCCACGAATATTATCGTGCGATTGCAGACCTGAAGGTATCCAGCCATTTTTTCATCCGCCGCGACGGTGAAATCATCCAGTTCGTTTCCTGCAACCTGCGCGCCTGGCACGCGGGCATTTCAAGATGGAAGGAGCGCGAGCGCTGCAATGATTTTTCCATCGGCATCGAACTGGAAGGCAGCGATTTCGATGCCTACGAGGATATTCAGTACGAGAAACTGGCCGAACTGACCAAGGCGCTGAAACAGGCCTACCCCATCGAGGACATCACCGGCCACCACCACATCGCGCCCGACCGCAAGACCGACCCGGGGCCGCTGTTCGCGTGGGAGCGGTATCTGGAAGCGGTAAGCAGTTAGCGGTCAGCAGTAGGGTGCAATGCCCGCTGGTTATTGCACCCTACAGTCAATCAATCAAACACCACCGTCTTGTTGGTATAGACCAGCACGCGGTTCTCGATGTGCCAGCGCACGGCGCGCGATAGCACGATCTTCTCCAGATCCGCGCCTTTGCGGATCAGGTAGTCGAGCGAGTCGCGATGCGAAACCCGCGCCACGTCCTGCTCGATGATCGGTCCGTCGTCCAGCACTTCCGTCACGTAATGGCTGGTCGCCCCGATCAGCTTCACGCCCCGTTCGAACGCGCGGTGGTAGGGCTTGGCGCCGTTGAAGGCGGGCAGGAAGGAGTGGTGGATATTGATGATGCGGTTAGGGTAGTGGCGGATGAAGTCATGCGACAGCACCTGCATGTAGCGGGCCAGTATCACCAGTTCCACATGGTGGTGGCGCAGCAGGGCGAGCTGGGTTTTCTCGGCCTCAGCCTTGGAGTCCTTGAGTACCTCGATGTGCTGGAATGGGATGTGGTAGGCATCCGCCAGCCACTTGTTATCGGCGTGGTTGCTGATGATGAGCGGAATCTCGCAGTGCAGCTCACCGGCCTGATGGCGGTAGAGCAGGTCGGCCAGGCAGTGGTCGTAGCGCGAGACGAAAATCGCCACTTTCGGGCGGTGGCTGGAAAGGGCCAGCCGCCACTGCATCTCGAACTGCGCGGCGATGGGCGCAAACAGGCGCTCGAAATCGGAAATTTCGAGATTGAATTCTTCCAGGTCCCACTCCACCCGCATCAGGAACAGCTTGTTTTCGCTATCCTGGTGCTGGTCGGCATGCAGGATGTTGGCGTTATGGCGGTAGAGGAATTCGGCGATGGTCGCCACCAGACCTTTGCGGTCGGGGCAGCTGATCAGCAGGGTCGCGGTATTTTTCATGGTCGCAGGCGAAGATTGGATCAAGGGCCAATTATAGAGGCATTGGACGCGGAAGGGAGGGATTCTGGCGCTACTTCATCCCTGATTCCAGCTTGATCCTGTCACCGGCAACCATGAAATTGCCGCTGCCAAGATGATGAATCGTCTTCGGGTTTTTTACCGCAGGGTCGATCCAAGCCTGGATGACCTCAAGGACGAACAGGCCGTATTTGTCCACCATGCTGGTGTCGGCCACCCGGCATTCGAGATTGGCATGGCACTCGGCTATGAGCGGCGCGCCGACCAGCGCAGCTGGCCTGGGCGTGAGGCCGAACCTCTCGAACTTGTTGATGCTCGCCCCCGACGTATTGCCGCATCCCACGACCTTTTCGGCGATCTCCACGGTCGGGATGTTGATGACGCATTCCCTGCTTGCCAAGAGCAGACCGAAGGAGTGGTTGCGATTGCTGATGACGCAACCCACCAGCGGCGGCTCAAACTCGATCATGGTGTGCCACGACTGGGTCATGATATTCGTGCGTCCATCGACAGCGGTCGTAATCATGACGACCGGCCCCGGCTCAAGCAGGCCATAAACCTTGGAGAGCGGAAAGGATTTCTTGCTCATGGCGTCACTCCCTTTCGACGGCGATGGATGTCAACATTCCCTGCTCCAAAAGTCCAACGCCCAGGGCAAGGAAAGGCTGTTCACAAAACCACCTTCAACTTGCGCCCACCCGTAATGGCGAACCCCTCGCGCTCGTAAAACGCCAGTGTTTTGTCGAACTGCGGGAGGGGCGGGGTGGTCACTTCCAGGCGCTTCCAGCCGCGCGCAGCGCCGAAAATCCTGGCCTGTTCCACCAGGCGCAGCCCCACGTTTTGCGAGCGAAATTCCGGACGGACAAAAAGCTCCGGGATGGTGCCAAAGGCCCCTTCGGCATACAAGGCGTGGCTTTCAGTCAGCGCAATGAAGCCGAGCGGCCCGGCATCTCCGCTCAGGGCAACAAACACGAAATATTTCTCCCGCGCGATGAAATCCTTGAGCCTGGCCGTGGTTTCTTCAAGGCTGAAATTAAAGGCCTGTACGCCAATCGTACTCATGATTTCATTCAGCAGTTCGCCAGCCATGATGGCTACTCCGGGCGCATCGCTGATGGTTGCTCTCTGAATGGTCAGGTTCATGGCCATATCGTAAGCCTTAATGCCGGCGCATGTAGGATGGGTGAAGCGCAGCGAAACCCATCATCACCCCATCTCCCCATAATCATTCCCCAAGCCAAGCCCGCCCCCCGCCCAATCCTCGGAATATACCCCGCGCCGGACATAGTGGTGAAAAGACGAATACGGCCATTCCTTCACGCAACGCACATGGCCGTGTTTGACCGGGTTGTAATGAATGTAATCCACATGCCGGCGCAGATCATCATCGTTGCGCAAGGTGTGCTCCCAGTAGCGGCGCTGCCAGATGCCACGTTCGCCTTTCGCAGCGCGGCTCGCCGAGCGGTGCTCTTCCTTGGGCAAGCCGCGCGAGAAAGCCGCCTTGATCTTCTTCCCGCGCGTCGGATAGTCGGCATCGCCTGCGGGCAGGGTCCACACGCAATGCAGATGTTCCGGCAACACCACCATGGCAATCAGACCCAAAGGCAATTCACGTTTCACATCCACCACCGCGTGCCGGAACAATTCGATGTTGTCCGTCAACAGACGGCCTGACCTCTCCGCCAGGGCGACAGTGAAAAAGTAGCTCCCGCCAGGGATGAAATTGCGACGGTAGTCGGTCATGGGGTTGGCGTTTGTTCCAAGGCCTGTAGGATGGGTGGAGCGTAGCGCAACCCATCATCACGTATCACCATGGTCATTCCCCGCATAGATTTCGCCATGGTGTGGTTGTTTGTGTCGGTTTCGGCATGCCGCTTTGTCATCGGTTGATGGGTTGCGCTGCGCTTCACCCATCCTACGCGGGCTCAATGTGAGCCAGGTGCGATATATCTATTTCGCTCAAGAATGAAGTCTCCGTCAAGCTGTTCGACATGTTTGAGCTCCACGCGGTCATTCTCGTCCAAGCTAAATGCTTTTGAAGTGATCGTGAAAAAGTAATTAACTGGTGGTCTGCAATCCAGTTCAACTGATTTTGTATATGGACTCCATACCAAGGCCGCCGCACCTGCTCCAAAACCTCCAACGCCGAAAAGTTTATCTCCGACTCGCCATGTCACGGCAAGCGAGTGACGACCTTCCGTAACAGGGAATGTGGTGTACTCGCCAACCTCGAGTGATGCTACGGTCAGCTTGTCCAACGAAATGAAATGACTTGGCGCGGATCCAGCGAGCTGCTTCTTACGGACAAAGGTGACATTGCATGAGGTGCTCGTAATAGTAGGCACATCAGATATGGGAATTGGGCGAGGGGGAATCGGTACGCATCCTGCAAGAACTAGGATCGTCGCAGCTTCAACAAGCTTGTGTAGGATGGGTGGAGCGCAGCGTAACCCATCATCACCGCTCCCCATTGTCATTCCCCTCGTCGGGTCCTCCATGGTGTTGCCGTTTGTATCGGTTTCAGTATGTCGTTTTTTTATCATCGGTTGATGGGTTGCGCTGCGCTCCACCCATCCTACATGGAATTATGATGGATGGATTAAACGCCATATCCTGTTCCGCGGCAAGCTTCCGCCTTGTGGTTATTTCTGGCGCTCCATGGCCTGCCTGTCGTCACTGACGCTGTCGCCTGGGTGGACGATGACTTTCTCGCCTACCTTCAATCCTTCCTGCACCACTGCTTCCGTTGCGCCGCGGCGGGAACGTTTCACGATTCTTTTTGCCGCCCTGCCATCGCTGACCACGAATACCGCCCATTGGTCCCCGGCGCGGAACAGGGCGCTGACCGGCAGCTTGACCGCCTTGTCCAGGCTGGCAGTGATGATGCGTGCGTTCACCTTGTAGCTGTCGTCCAGGCTTTGCCAGCGTCCGGCTGAGTTTGCAGGCCCAGATTAGCCCGCCGGGGCGTGATTTACAACCGCATGCCAGGGGCGCCATGAAGGGTTCGGGCGATGACGGATGAATGTGAAAATAAAGTTGCATTTTGTCAACCTGCTCACTAGAATTAGTGAAATATTAATGGCCAAACACAATATGTTGTGGATATCTCACTGGATATGTTGTGGATAAGAGCCGGATAACCTGTTCGTAAAACGAACAAAAACAAGGAGGATTCAACCCTATGCAACTGGCTACTGATACTATTTCTAGCCCTTCCTTCCCGGCTTCGAATTTTGGCGCCCAGGCTGCCTCGTCCGCTGCGGAAGTTTCCTACGCCGATTACAGGATCATCCGCCGCAATGGCGGGGTGGTTCCTTTCGAGCCGGCCAAGATCGCCATCGCCATGACCAAAGCGTTTATCGCCGTCCATGGCGGCCAGGCTGCGGCTTCGGCGCGGATTCGCGAGCAGGTGGAAGCGCTGACCCTGGCGGTGGTGAATGCGCTGATGCGCCGCCAGCCGCACGGCGGCACTTTCCACATCGAGGATATCCAGGATCAGGTGGAACTGTCCCTGATGCGCTCCGGCGAGCACGACGTGGCGCGCGCCTACGTGCTGTACCGCGAGAAGCGCTCCCAGGAACGCGCCCAGGCCGCGGCAAAGGCGCCGGCAACGGCCGAAGCCACGATGCATGCCGTTGAAAACGGCGTGCGAGTGCCGCTCGACGCGGCAAAACTGGCCACCCTGGTGGAATCCGCCTGTATCGGCCTGGGCGAGCAGGTGAGCGCCAAGGCCATCATCGAGCCGACTTTGCGCGACCTGTATGACGGCGTGCCGATGGACGAGGTGCGCAAGTCCGTGATCCTTTCCGCGCGCTCCCTGATCGAGAAGGAGCCGGCCTATTCCTTCGTCACCGCGCGCCTGCTGCTCAACACCATCCGCCACGAAGTGCTGGGCGAGGAAGTGCCGCAGAGCGACATGGCCACGCGCTATGCCGAATATTTCCCGGAATACATCAAGAAAGGCGTGGCGGCGGAACTGCTGGACGAGAAGCTGCAACAGTTCGATCTGGCGCGCCTGGGCGCCGCGCTCAAGGTGGAGCGCGATAACCAGTTCGGCTACCTCGGCCTGCAAACCCTGTACGACCGCTATTTTCTGCATATCGAAGAGTCGCGCATCGAGTTGCCGCAAGCCTTCTTCATGCGCGTGGCGATGGGCCTGTCCTTGAACGAGATCGACCGCGAAGCGCGCGCCATCGAGTTCTACAACGTGCTTTCCAGCTTCGACTTCATGAGCTCGACACCCACGCTGTTCAATTCCGGCACGCGCCACAGCCAGCTTTCCTCCTGCTACCTGACTACCGTTTCCGACGACCTCGACGGCATCTACCAGGCCATCAAGGAAAACGCCATGCTGCAGAAGTTCGCCGGCGGCCTGGGCAACGACTGGACCAACGTGCGCGCGCTGGGCGCCCGCATCAAGGGCACCAACGGCAAATCGCAGGGCGTGATCCCCTTCCTCAAGGTGGTCAACGACACCGCCGTGGCGGTGAACCAGGGCGGTAAAAGAAAAGGAGCGGTGTGCGCCTACCTGGAAACCTGGCACCTCGACATGGAAGAGTTCCTGGAACTGCGCAAGAACACCGGCGACGACCGCCGCCGCACCCACGACATGAACACTTCAAACTGGATTCCCGACCTGTTCATGAAGCGCGTGATGGAAAACCAGGACTGGACCCTGTTCTCGCCCAACGACGTGCCCGACCTGCACGACCGTTTCGGCATGGATTTCGAGGCCGCTTACACCGCCTACGAGGACAAGGCCGCGCGCGGCGAACTGAAGCTGTTCAAGAAAATTCCCGCGCTGCAACTGTGGCGCAAGATGCTCTCCATGCTGTTCGAAACCGGCCATCCCTGGATCACTTTCAAGGATCCGTGCAACGTGCGCAGCCCGCAGCAGCACGTGGGCGTGGTGCACAGCTCCAACCTGTGTACCGAGATCACCCTCAACACCAACGAGCACGAGATCGCGGTGTGCAACCTCGGTTCGGTGAATCTGGTGAATCACCTGAAAGACGGCCAGCTCGATAACGACAAGCTCAAGCGCACCATCGCCACCGCCATGCGCATGCTGGACAACGTGGTGGACGTGAACTTCTACGCCGTGGGCAAGGCGCGCAATTCCAACCTCAAGCACCGTCCAGTGGGCATGGGCATCATGGGTTTCCAGGATTGCCTGCTGAGCCTGCGCATTCCCTACAGCTCCGAGACGGCGGTGGAATTCGCCGACCGCTCCATGGAAGCGGTGGCCTATTACGCCTACTGGGCTTCCAGCGAGCTGGCCCAGGAGCGCGGCCGCTACAGCAGCTTCAGCGGCAGCCTGTGGGACAAGGGCATCCTGCCGCACGACAGCAACCAGCTGTTGCTGGAGCAGCGCGGCGGCTATCTGGAAGTGGATCAGTCCGTCACCCTTGACTGGGACAAGCTCAGGAGCCGCATCAAGAAACACGGCATGCGCAACTCCAACTGCCTGGCAATCGCGCCGACCGCCACCATCGCCAACATCGTCGGCGTGTCGGCCTAGATCGAGCCGACCTACCAGAACATCTACGTGAAATCCAACCTCTCGGGCGAATTCACCGTGGCCAACCAGTACCTGGTGCGCGACCTGAAGCAGCTGGGCATGTGGGACGAGGTGATGATCGGCGATCTGAAATACTTTGACGGCTCGCTGGCAAAAATCGACCGCGTGCCTGCGGAACTGCGCCAGCTCTACGCCACCGCCTTCGAAGTGGAGCCCAAGTGGCTGGTGGAAGCCGCCTCGCGCCGCCAGAAGTGGATCGACCAGGCGCAGAGTCTCAACATTTACATGGCCGGTGCCTCCGGCAAGAAGCTCGACGACACCTACAAGCTGGCCTGGCTGCGCGGCCTCAAGACCACCTACTACCTGCGCACCCTGGGCGCCACCAGTGCCGAGAAATCCACCGGCAAGGGCGGGGAACTCAACGCGGTGCCGGTTGGCGGGGGCTTAAGCGGCGGCATGGGTGCAATGAATCTGCCGGAGCCGGAAATTGCCGGCAAGGCATGCACCATGCGCCCCGGCGATGAAGGTTTCGAGGAATGCGAAGCCTGCCAGTAAGAAATGGATGACGAGTCCGTAGGGGCGAATTCATTCGCCCATGCCAAGCCGGGTACGGGCGAATGAATTCGCCCCTACGCGCTGGTCTTGGGGGATAAGGACGGCGCGGGAGCCGCGAACAATGGAAGAGGAGAAAGCCCGCAAAGTAGGATGGGAGGAGCGCAGCGATACCCATCAGGCTCCACCGCGGCTTTTCACGAAAAAAGATAGGTACCAGGAGAAAGAAAACATGCTGAATTTTGAAGAAGACCATACCCCGGACCTGTTCGCCCAGGCTGCGCGCTTTGGCGGCATGCCGCCCGCTGCGCCGCAGGAAGTGCATTCCTCCGCATTGACCGGCATTCACGACACCCGCCGCGTGCGCGCCGAGGACAAGCGCGTGATCAACGGCACTGCCGACGTCAACCAGCTGGTGCCATTCAAGTACAAGTGGGCGTGGGAAAAATACCTCGCCGGCTGCGCCAACCACTGGATGCCGCAGGAAGTGAACATGAGCCGCGACATCGCGACCTGGAAAGACCCCGGCGGCCTGACCGAGGACGAGCGCCTGATCGTCAAGCGCAACCTGGGTTTCTTCGTCACCGCCGATTCCCTCGCCGCCAACAACATCGTGCTCGGCACCTACCGCCACATCACCGCGCCGGAATGCCGCCAGTACCTGCTGCGCCAGGCCTTCGAGGAGGCCATCCACACCCACGCCTACCAGTACATCGTGGAAAGCCTGGGGCTGGACGAGGGCGAGATCTTCAACATGTATCACGAGATCCCCTCGATCCGCGACAAGGACGAGTTTCTCATTCCCTTCATCGATACCCTGACCAACCCGGAATTCAAAACCGGCACGCCGGAAAACGACCAGAAGCTGCTCAAGTCCCTGATCGTGTTCGCCTGCATCATGGAAGGCATCTTCTTCTATGTCGGTTTCGTGCAGATCCTCGCCCTGGGCCGCCAGAACAAGATGACCGGCGCCGCCGAGCAGTACCATTACATCCTGCGCGACGAGTCCATGCACCTCAATTTCGGCGTCGACCTGATCAACACCATCAAGCTGGAAAACCCCGGTCTGTGGACCGCCGAATTCCGCAACGAAATCACTGGCCTGATCCGGAAGGGCGTGGAGCTGGAATACCGCTACGCCGAGGACACCATGCCGCGCGGCGTGCTGGGCCTGAATGCCGCCCAGTTCAAGGAATACCTGCGCTTCATCGCCAACCGCCGCTGCCAGCAGATCGGGCTGGACGAGCAGTATGCCGGCGCGACCAATCCGTTCCCGTGGATGAGCGAGATGATCGACCTGAAGAAGGAGAAGAATTTCTTCGAGACGCGGGTGACCGAGTATCAGACCGGCGGTGCATTGAGCTGGGACTGAATGTGGCAGAAATATTTCACCGGAAGGCAAATTTTGGGTAGTATTGCTGCTGTTTGATATTTTGCCTGAATGGGCCGGCAAGTTATTGATTTTGCATGAATATGCATCTGGCAAGAGGCAGTTTTTCAGGTGTTTTCCGTGACCAATCAAGGAGCTGAAGATGGACGTAATGACAATGTCCCGGGAGCAGTGGGAAAAGATTTTTGATCGCTGGTACCGGCATATTTTCAACATTGGCGTGTACGATGCCGGAGGGCCATCTCTTGAACAGATTGAACAGTGCTTCGGGCTGGGGGTATCCCCTGCGGAGGCGGTTCATTGGTTGAAGCGGCAGGAAGTGGATAAATGTTGTAAAGGGTAGATAAAAAGGCGCAGGGGACTGCGCCTTTCTTTTTTCTGATGTCATCCTGGTTCCGGGCTTTCCCCTTTTTCCTGAACTGATTGAGAAGGTGTTTCTTGAATAATCTGGCACCAAACAAAATCGGACTTGGTCGTTTGCCCTGCTGGATACGTGCAGGGTGGCAGACTTTTTTGCAGGTAAAGGGTTTGAGCGCGATTTATGCCGGGATATTCGCGCTGCTGGGCCTGTTTCAGTTCGCGGGGGTGGTGAGCGCGGGACTTGCGCCGCTGATGGTGCCGCTGGCGGGTGGATTCATGCTGATCGGACCGGCCTTGCTGTGCGGATTTTTTTATGTTTCCGGCCATGCCGCTGCAAAAAAGCCGGTACGCCTGGGGGACTTCTTCGCGGGGTTCCGCCTTGCACCGCCCGCGCTCTGGGTGATTGCCCTGGTCGAGATGTTTGTTTTCCTGATCTGGCTGACGGATGCGGGCATCGTCTACGGTCTCTATTTTGGCATCACCCCGGATATGGGGCTGGCGGAATTCGCCGCGGGCCTGGCGGGAGATGGGGATACGCTGCCATTCCTGTTTTTCAGCGGCCTGATGTGGCTGCTGCTGGCTTTCATCATCTTCGCCACGTCTGCATTTGCCGTGCCGCTGCTGTTTTACCGGCGCGCCAATCTGGCTGGAGCGGTCAGCGCGAGTGTGAAGGCGGTGTTTTCCAGTTTCTTGCCGATGCTGGCCTGGGGCGTGTTGCTTTCCGTCACAATGCTTGCGGCGATACTGCTTTTCCTGCCATTGTTCCCTGTCGTTTTCCCGGTGCTGGCCTATGCCAGCGTGCAGGCCTACAGCGAGGTTTTTCCGCAATCGCCTGGTTAATCAGGCATTCCCGGCTCCCCGCCCTTGTCCGTCATCAGGAAATACATTCCCACCCCGGCGAGGATCATCCACAGGACCATGGCCCATACACCCAGGCTTTCGGACAGTGGGCCCATGAAAAACAGGGAGGTGAGGGCCAGGGCCAGCAGGCCGTTGCCGATCCAGAAGCGGGGCCCGTGTTTGACTTCGTTCATGTTTGAAACCTTGTGTGTTTTGAATTGAGTTTGAAAGGGGCGGCTTCGAATCAATAAACCTAAAAACCTCAGTTCGATAACCACGGAGGGCACGGAGAACACAGAGAAAGGCTGTTTGCGGAAATTTATGACCTCATCCAACGGGTGAATGCCAAATATCATGCTATCTATTATTTTTACTCCGTGTTCTCCGTGAACTCCGTGGTTAACTGCTTTTTCTAGGATAAACGAAGCGGCCTCTTAGTTCGTCCAGATTCAGTTCATGCAGGATGTGTTCCAGTCTTTCCTGTGCATTTTTCCTTGGCGTGCCGGTAAAGCGGGCCACAATCAGCTCGTTCTTCATCGAATGTTCCCAGCCGACCAGTTCGGTCACCGTGACCTGGTAGCCATGCGACTCAAGTTGCAGGCAACGCAGCACATTGGTGATCAGGCTGCCGAATTCGCGGGTGTGGATGGGGTGGCGCCAGATTTCGGAAAGCGGCGTCCGGGAGAAGGACTGGTTTTTATTCTTGCGCATCAGCGCGGCGGCCTCGGCCTGACAGCAGGGCACCAGCACGATGAATCTGGCCTTTTTGTCGAGGGCGAATTTGATTGCGTCGTCGGTGGCGGTATTGCAGGCGTGCAGCGCGGCAACGACATCGAATTTTTCCGGCAACGCTGTGGAATGAATGGAGTCTTCAACCGAGAGGTTGAGGAATGACATGCGCCCGAAGTCCAGACGCTCGGCCAGTTCACGCGATTTTGATACCAGTTCCTCGCGGGTTTCGATGCCGTAGATGTGGCCTGTCTGTCTGGCCTTGAAAAAAAGGTCGTAAAGGATGAAGCCGAGATAGGACTTGCCCGCGCCGTGGTCGGCCAGGGTCAGGGTTTCCTGTTGTGTCAGGACTTCACTCAGCAGCGGCTCGATAAAGTTGAACAGGTGATAAACCTGCTTTAGCTTGCGCCGGCTGTCCTGGTTGAGCTTGCCGTCGCGCGTCAGGATGTGCAGCTCTTTCAAAAGCTCGATGGACTGTTCGGGCTTGATTTCGGGAATGATGAAGTTCACTGCGGGATCCTGAAGATGCGGAATAGACTGCCATTTTAACACTCTTGCCGTAGTGCTAAGATGCTCAGGCCTCAACTAACCCGAACTCAAGGACCCCATGCAAGAACATGAATTTATTCTCACTCGCGAATTCGTCGAACTCGACAACATGCTCAAGCTGACGGGTGCCTGCGACAGCGGCGGCATGGGCAAGCAGCTGGTCGCTGCCGGAGAAGTTTCGGTGGATGGAAAAGTGGAGTTGCGCAAGACCTGCAAGATTCGCGCGGGCCAGGTGGTTACGATCGGCGATGTACGCATCTCTGTGCTGGCGCCATCCTGATACGACGCGCCGCGCCATGGCAATCAAACTTTTCCCCCTGAATGGCGTGCCCGACGATGAGGCGGAGGATGTGCGCGCCTTGCTCAAAGCCAGCAGCGTGGAGTTCAGTGAAACCCCCGCGGGTAACTGGGGCCTTTCCGCTGCGGCCATCTGGCTACCGGACGATTCCCGGCTGGAAGAGGCGCGGGCGCTGATTGCGGACTATCAGCGCGAGCGTCAGGCGCGGGCAAGAGCGGAATACGAGCAGCTGTGCCGGGAAGGAAAACAGCGCACCCTGGTGGACGTGATCCAGGCGCATCCCCTGCGCTTCTTTGCCTATATGGCGGTGATTGCAATTATTTTATATTTCTCCATCAACCCCTTTCTGGATCTCGGAAAGTAGCCCATGTCCCCGGCCGATACTGAAAAATCCCTCATGAATTCCTTGCCGAACCGGAAGATATTGCTGCGCGATATGCTGGTGCTGGCCGCACTGGCTTGTCTGCTGGGACCGCTCATCGGGCCGCTGGTGGTCTCCTGGATCAATCCAACCCGGGCCTGGGGGGTGGACGAGGTGGGCGATTATTCACTTGGCAGCGTGTTGCTGTGGGGGATGGCTTTCCTGATGTTCGAGGCTTTGTTCTATGTCGGCTGGCTCGTGTCGCGGGCGAGCAGGGGCTTGCATGAGAGTGCTACCGACGACTGGTGGAACCGGCAGCAGTAACACCCGATATCCAGCGGGGAGTGTTCAGGGATCCGCTGCCTGCGAACCCGCTGAAGCAGCATGACGCTTGGATACTCATCAGTTATACCCATGCTGCCATGTCAGTGTTATCCTTGTGTCCGGTCATAAAAAAAACATATAGCCGGGTTTGTTCGTGTCTTTCCTCCTTGTTCATGGCTGATCGCGCCAAAATGCCGATCATTGGCTTCTCCGCATAATCCGCGCAGTGCCTGGAGGAAGGACGTTCTGTGTGAATGTACCCAGGACGTATCACGCGCAATCGGCGCAACGCAGGACAATCTCATGAATCGGAGTTATGGATGAAAATTGCGCACAAGATCGCCTTGCTTGCCATTGTGCCCATGCTGGGTATGACATGGTTTGCCGGTACCCATGTTTACCATTCATGGAATGAATGGCGCCACATGCGAATCATGAGTGAGCAGATCACATTGCTTATCGATGCCGGACCGATGGCGCATGACCTTCAACGGGAGCGCGGTGCCACGGTGAGTTTTGTCAGCAGCCAGGGCAAGTTGTTCGCTTCGGCGCTGCCCGGCTGGCGGTCGAAGACGGAGGCTTCGATCGAAAAAATTCACAAAACCTATGCCGCCATGATGCCGGAAGCGAAATCATCCGCCATTTCCGGCGGCGTGGAAAATGCGGATGCGGCGTTGCAGAAACTTCCTGATACCCGGAAAAGCGCGGATGCTTTCTCGATTGGCGCGCCGCTGGTTGCGGAATATTTCACGGGCACCATAAAAACGGTTCTCGGGATCATCCCTTCCGTTGTCAGCCAGAGCATTAATGATGCGGGCATGTCCCGGCTGGCTGGTTCCTATATGAGCTTTCTCGCCATGAAGGAGCAGGCCGGACAGGAGCGCGCATTAATGACGGCCGTTTTTTTCGCCGACAGCATCGAGGCGGAACAGCATGATAAATGGGTGGGCCAGATCGCAGCCCAGAAAGAGTTGCAGGCCGAATTCGCCCGCTGGGCGCCTGAAAATATATTGTCGGCCCTGGTGTCAAAACAGGACGGTGCGCCATTCAATGAGGTCGCGAAGGCGCGTACCCTGGGCTTGCTGAAAACATCCGGTTTCGGAATCAATGCTGAAAAATGGTTCGCCGCTTCGAGCGCCCGGAGCGATGCCCTGCATGAAATCGAAAACATGCTGGCCCAGGGACTTCTGGATATGGCCACCGCCAATACCACAGCGGCGCGCAATAGCCTGATGACATCTGCCCTGATTGGAACAGGAATGCTGCTGTTTGTGCTTATCGTCGGATATGTTGTCGCAACAGGCATTACCCGCCGCCTGTCTGGCCTGGGCCGGTCCATCGGCACCATCAGCGAGAACCGCGATTTGTCCATTCGGCTCGATGCCTCGACCGGGGATGAAATTGGCGTGCTGTCCGAAGATATCAACCGTTTTCTGAGCGAAATTGGCAGCAGCATGAAGCAGATCGGCGCCATGGCGGAAGAGTCGTTTACCTCGGCGGATGGAATCGCCGGGACGGCGAAAGAATTGTCCGGCACTGCGGGGGGACAGAGCGAGGCGGCTTCGGCCATGGCCTCCGCGGTTGAGGAGATGACAGTCAGTATTGCCCATATCAGCGAAACCACGAAAGGAATGCGTTTATCGGCAAAATCCGGGATGGAGACGGTAATCGAGGGTGGCGAGGTTATCCTGCGCGTGGTTTCCGACATGCAATCGATTGCCAGCGCCGTCAAGACGTCCTCGAACATTGTCGCGGAACTGGGCGAGCATTCAAACCAGATTTCGTCCATTGTTCAATCCATCAGGGAAATTGCCGACCAGACCAATCTGCTGGCCCTGAATGCGGCCATCGAGGCGGCCCGGGCAGGCGAGCAGGGCAGGGGGTTCGCCGTGGTCGCGGATGAAGTTCGCAAGCTGGCGGAGCGGACATCAAGCAGCACGGCGGATATTGCGCGCATGATCGGTGCCATACAGGGTGGCACCTCGCGTGCGGTCGAGTCCATTGCGGATGGGGTATCTCGTGTGAACGAGGGCGTCCGGCTCGCAGGCCAGGCGGGAGATGCTATCGGGAATAATCGCTTGTTCGTCGATCAGGTCGGTGTTTCCATCACTGATATCTCGGCTGCCATGGAAGAACAGAGCGCGGCGAGCAACGAGATTGCCAGTCATGTCGAACAGGTTTCCCAGATGACTGAAGAAACGCACGCGGCAGCTTCGCGCATGTCGGGTTCAGCCAGCGAAATGGCGATGCTGGCGAACAGCGTCAAAACTGAAACCGGCAAGTTCAGGACTTGATCGTTAAACAAAGCGTTGATCCTGAAAACCTCAGTTCAAGCCACAGAGTTCACAGAGAGCACAGAGAAGCCAGGAGCTTGTCCACGCTTGCCAATCATCGCCCCCCGGGTGAGCCACAAACAAGATGTAACATGCTGATTTTTCTCTGTGAACTCTGTGTTCTCTGTGGCTATCTGCTTTTTCAAGGTTAATGAATTTGAATGGCTCACCTGTCGGGCATCCCCGCCGGGAATGGATGCTTCGCCTCTCGGTCCGGCGAGAAAGCCCGGCCTGCGCCCAAATGGATTTTCTGGGTTTATACTGGGCGCATCCCAATTCGCACGGAAATTCATCATGACCACCCCTGTTGCTAACGAATGTCTTGCAATCACCGCTTCCGGCGAAGACCGGGTTGGCCTGGTGGAAAAGCTCACCAGCCAGATCACCGCCAGCGGCTGCAATATCGAGCAAAGCCGCATGGGCGTGCTGGGCGGGCAATTTGCCCTGATCATGCGCGTCACCGGCAGCAAGGATGCGCTCTCCGCGCTGGAGAGCCGGCTTGGACCGCTGGGCGTGGAACTGGACCTGGCCATCGTCCACAAGTGGACCCGGGAGCGCGAGCAGCATGTCCCCGCCGTGCCCTACCTGGTGGAAGTGGTCGCGCTCGATAACCCCGGCATCGTGCATAATCTGGCGCGGTTCTTTGCCGCCAGCGGCATCAATATCGAGGAGCTGGAAACCGATACCTATCCCGCGCCCCATACCGGCAGCCCGATGTTTGCCGTGCACATGACCGTGGGGGTGCCTGGCGGAACCTCAATCGCCAAATTGCGCGATGAGTTTTTTGAACATTGTGATGACCTCAACCTGGATGCCTCGCTGGAGCCTGTACGGGGGTGAACGCAACCCGAAAGCTCGTGTCGTCTGCCTGTGACGTGCCTGCGGCAGCAGATTTTTCTGCTGTGACCGTGGTGAAGCTGGCGCCTCAACCACCCCTTGCCGATTACCTCGCTGCGATGCGTCTGGCCGAGTCTGAAGCCCGCGCCCGCCTGGGCGAATGCATGCTGCTTTCGTGGTACGACCGCGACCGTGATTTCGAATCGCCGCAGCATGCCAGCGAATGCCACCAGGGCAGTGCCGTGCCGGGTTATGTCGATTACGCCCTGTACCGCGGCGCCACGCTGATGGTGGATATCGAGGCGGGGCGCTTCGTGTTTTTCTATTTGCCGCTGGATTTTTAATTGCCTGGTGGTGTGCCCTGGCCACGCGCAGCAGCCAATTTTCCGGATGCTTCAAAAAAATTTTGTAGATATGCCACTCAAGCTGCGAAAATAGCAGGTTGGCACACAGGAATCTGTTTGCTGATGGAACGTGGGTGACTCCCGTTTTGCGAAATGAATTATTTTCTCTGGGAGAAACCATGGAAGTGGTAACAAGAGGTCATCCGAGTCTGGATGATGCCAAGGATGACCGGCTTGGGCTGATTCAGCATATCAATCTCCATCTTGCGGCACTTGGCCTGCCCACCCCGCAAGGTACGGGCGCCCTGTCCCAGTTGCAGGTTGCAGCCGATCTGCTGCGCAGCTATCAGCACCAGAAGCGGCTGCTGGCGGATTACCGCTGCCCCGCCGATCAGCGTATCCAGAACTTTCTCAATCATTATCTGCGCCAGAATGGCGTCGAGAGCGAAATTTCATTGCCGGGCGCCACATTCGTGCTGGACCGGCCCAGGCTCGCGCGCGAGCTCTCCCTGCCGGTCGATGGCCAGCATTTCAGCGCGGAATTCGTTGACTCCTATCGCCTGCTGCAGGGCGTGTTGCACAACCCGCGCAACGACCGGCGCACCACCAAGGGCGTATTCCACATCGTTGAAGGCGGTTTGCCGATTCCCGCGGACAAGAATGCGGTACCGGTCAATGTTTTTGCGGCCTTGCTCAAGGCTGCGCTCAAGCCCCCCCGCGACGTGCTGCGTCTGCCCTTCACCAGTGGCCAGGCAGACCAGGCGGAGAGCTGGGTGTCCCTGCTGATGCGCCCGCTGGTGGCGCCGGAAGTGCCCGGCATCAGCCCGGAAAAGACCATGGAAACGCGTTTCTTCGCGCCCGGCAGCCTGGTTTCGAATCTGGATTTCGTGGAGCGCATTTTCGGCAATGCGGGCAACCCCTGCCTGTCCGAGAACGATGCCGCCCTGGACGTGCTGCACTGGACCGGACACACCGGCTGCGTCATTCTCGCGCCGCATCTGGTGCGCCTGAAGAAAACCGGGCTGGGCCTGCCGCACTGGGATCAGGCCAGCGAGCGCCAGCGCCGCGACGGCATGTGCTGGCGCGACGAGAACGAGCTCTACAACGGCGGCCTGCCGTTCAAGATCACCTGCCGCGACATAAGCGGGGTGATCGTGACCCTGATTGCGGACAACTACTTCGGCTACAGCAAGAAGGAAGTCAAATCCCAGATCAGCTATGCGGCCAACCTGTTCGGCGGCTGCGAGGAAGAACACTCGGGCGGCGCGCTGGCTTTCCCCAGCTACAATCTGGGCGAGGTGTTCCGTCCCGACAGCCGGATACGCACGGATGGCCATGATTTCGACGGTCTGGTGTCCCTGTTCGGTGATGTCATGCATGTCAGGGAAGAGGGCTACGGCATTGACAAGCGTTTTCCGGACATCATTTATGTGCCCGAAGATGCCACCATGCATTTGCTCGACCAGACCGTCCACTGGCCGCGCCATGGCCGCGAGCAAACGATCAAGCTGCTGGCCGGGCACACCTACATCCATCCATGCGGCTACAAGGTCCACATGGAGAAACACCCCCATGCGCCTTCCTGGCGCCTGATCGGTACCGATGCCGAGGGGACCTTCGTGCACAAGCCCTGCACGGTATCCGGCGGAGGCAAATCGGAGATTTCCAAGTCCATCGTGGGCACCATCATTTCCGGGCCGTTTTACGTCCGTGATATTCATGATGACCTCACCCAGGTGCAGGCAATCTTCGACCAGGATTATTCAAGTCGCTTCCGTAACACCGCGCAGGCTCGCGACAGCCGTTCGCTGTTGAGCGATGAGCGCACGCTGGGTTCGGTGATCAAGTTGCTGACCCCCTCGGAGAGCGAATACACCGGGCAATACAATCAGTGGCTGGAAAGCATTCCGCAGCACATCCGTGCGCTGGTGTTCGTGATCAAGCGTTTTTACCGCGCGGAGTGGGGCGCCGGCTGGCGCAAATACTTCTCGGTTGACATGGTGAACGGCTATCCTGGCCATGAACTCAAATATAATGGCCGCCGCCTGGTGGCGAGCTTCCTGCGCGTCGGCGTGGAACCGGATGGGGCCTGGCGCATGTATAAGCTGCGCCACGATTTCATCGGGGCGGACAAGATCCAGATGGAAGACGATATTACCGCTTCCATCACGGTGCCCTCGGCCCGCCTGAAGCATCTCAATTCGGACTATGCGCACCCCAGCGTCAAACTGACCGGCAACTGCGAGCAGCGCCTGTTCCAGAGGCCGGATGATGCGATCCACCGCGGCCTGGATTTGCAGGCCGAGGCCGACCTGGCCGGGCCGGACAATTTTATCTCCAACTTCGAACCCCTGACCCCGGCGGACGCCAAAGAGATGGTGGAAGACGCCATCGGTCTCGAGCTATTCAGCGCACCCATGAAGCAGCTGGTGCAGGCTGCCGGCACGGCCGCGGCCAAGGGCTACTTTGTTTCATCCGCGCACCCGCGCATCGTGGACGGCAAGCCCTCCGCCAACGTGCGCTATCTGCAACAGCGCCCCGATCTGGCCAACCCGCGCGATCGCTACATCGCCGAGATGGGTGCGCGGCTCTACCGGCGCGTGCCTTTGAGTGAAGCCGTGCATTTCCCGGTCAATGCGGTCCTGCCCGGGCGGCGCAACAACCCGCCGGACCGTGAGCATGGTATCCGGTCGCTGGCGGTCTACAACCCCATCCATTTCCAGGAATTGCCCGAACTGTTCATGGACTTCATCGCCAGCCTGACCGGGAAATCCCCCTCGACCACCGGCGCCGGATCGGAAGGCGCGCTGACCAAGGGGCCATTCAACGCCTTGCGCGCAACAGCGGACCTGAACAATGCCCTGGTCTCCTACATCATCAGCGGCTACGACGGCTTTTCCACCGCAGCCGGGCATATCGGCCCCAACCGGCGCGTGGATCACGACATCAGCCTGCTGATCCCGGAACTTTGGTGCCGCCTGGCCGTACGCGAGCGCGATCCGCAGCTCATGATCGAGCGCGGCTATCTCGAACCGCTCGCCGATTTCGAATATCAGGGGCGGACGATTTGCGCCAGCCGCCTCGGCTATCGCATTACCAGCCGCTTCGTGCACGCCAATTTCGGCAAGATATTTGACAGCCCGATGGCGGTGTTCGACGAAGCCATGCTCAGGCCGGAGAGCCAGGATCTCGAATCCTTTGCCGATGGCGTGGATAATATCGTCGAAGCACAGCGGAGGGTGGCGCAGAACTATCTTGACGATGGATCGATCAATGATGCCTGCCCGCCGCTCAAGGCGCTGCTGCACATCATGGCGACAGGGAGCTACGAGGGCAAGGATGCCGGCCATCCTGAAATCCGCGGCATGTTTACTCGCGCTGCACTGCTGGCCAGCGACTGGTATCAGGAGCGGCTATCCATCAAGCGGCAACGCGACATGGCGCAATGGCAGCGGCATGAAGAAAATCTGCAACATTTCCTTGAACGTCAAAACCTGCTTACAGAGGTGGAACGCGAGCAATATGCCTTGCTTCTCGGACAGGCCCGGGAGGAACTGGCCTATGTGGAGAGTGCGCAATACTTGAGTGATCTTTCGGGCACGCTGGGGGCGGACTGGATTCATCGCCAGGGGTGATTTCGGGGCAAGGCTGTGTGTGCAATGCGTGTTGAATGCGCTTTGCGCATGGTGATTTTTTGATGCCGGGGGCAGCCCGGCGGCTGATTACCTTTCTTGCTTTGCCAAGAAAGGTAATCCCACCCGCAAGGAGTGTCCCCGCCGGACGCTCTGTGCTACGCACAGGTCGCGGCGAGAAAAGAAGGCGACCCCCATCCACCGCCCCTTCGGGGTCCCCTGCGCTGCTCGCCAAGCCGGGCGGCTGCGCAACTCGCGCTACGCGCTCAGACAGTGCTCGCCGACTGCCCCCGGCTTGCCTGTGCTGCTCGGCGGTGGGTCAAGGGGAGTTTGTTGCGGCTCGGGCTGCGGGTCTTCGTTCAAGTTGAAGTGAACAGCCTTTTTATCGGCGCCGAGCGTGGAAACACCACCCAACTTCCCCTCTGCGCCGCTTCGGGTTGGCAGGCGAATTGGGGGATGTCGGCTGCGCCCTGTTCGAGTTCCGCGACAGCCCGTGTCTTGTGCGGGCTGTTAGGGCGAGTTGCGCAGACGCCCAATTCGACTGTCAACCCGAAGGTACCCGTAGGGCGGCGCAGCGGGGTGCCTTTTTCTTTGGTACCTTTCTTTTGGGCAAGCAAAAGAAAGGCACCAGCCGCCGGGCTGCCCCCGGCAATCAATCATCCGCGCGAAGCGCACAAACCCATGTACTGTAACTGCAAAGCCTGTCCAGCCTGTTTTTTCCCCTGAAGATATTGACATCTGGTTCTAGTTAGAACTAAACTGGTCCTAACTAGAACCAGATGGAGCCTTCATGCCTCATGCCCCCTTTCTGCCGGTCCTGCGCGAACTGGCCGCAGCCTACCAGGCTTTCGAGGCTTATTCAGGGGCGCATATCCGCACCCTGGATCTGACGCCGGCGCAATTCGACATTATTGCCACGCTCGGCAACACCGCCGGGATGCCGCTCAAGGAACTCGGTGAAAAAACCCTGATCACCAAGGGCACCCTCACCGGCGTGGTGGACCGCCTGACTGACAAAAACCTGGTGCGGCGGGTGGCATCGCCCAGCGACGGGCGCAGCCAGATCGTGCAACTGACGCCGCAGGGCGAGGCCCTGTTCGCCAGCGTTTTTCCCGCCCATCTGGACTATCTGGCGCAGGCTTTCGGCGAACTTTCAGCGCAGGATCTGGTCTCCCTGGAAACCAGCCTGAGCCGGCTGCGAACAACTTTCATGGCCGCTCGCATTGCCAAGGAGAAAGCGTGATCCCTGCCCGCTATACCCACACAGCCATCGCCTTGCACTGGATCAGCGCGCTGCTGATCGTGGCCGTGTTTCCGCTCGGCGTTTACATGGCGGATCTGGCGCTTTCGCCTTTAAAGCTCAAGCTGATCAGCTACCACAAGTGGCTGGGGGTGACGGTTTTCCTGTTGCTGCTGCTGCGCCTGGCCTGGAGGTTGGGCCACGTGCCGCCGCCGCTGCCTGACAGCATGCCGCTGTGGCAGCGCCAGGCCGCGAATGGGCTGCATTTTCTGCTTTACCTGCTGCTGTTCGCCATTCCCCTGTCAGGCTGGTTGATGAGCTCGGCCAAGGGTTTCCAGACGGTTTACCTGGGGGTGCTGCCGCTGCCCGACCTGATCGGCAAGGACAAGGCCCTGGGTGACTTGCTCAGGGCGGTTCATGAAACACTCAACATGACGTTGCTGGCTTTACTGTTGGCGCATGCCGGCGCGGCACTCAAGCACCATTTCATCGAGCGTGACGGTATTCTTGCGCGCATGTTGCCTTTTCTTGATCGCGGAGATTCAAAATGATGCGGCTGTTTTCCCTTTTCTTTCTGCTGCTTGCGGGTGTGGCTCAGGCCACTGAATTTGGTACGCTTCAGGCCGAAAAAAGCTCGATTGCCTTTGTCTCCAGGCAAATGAATGTCCCGGTCGAGGGCGCTTTCAGGAAATTTGCGGCGCAGATCGCTCTCGATCCGGCCAGGCCGGAGGCCGGGCGCGTCCAGATCGAAATCGATCTGGCCAGCATCGATGCCGGCAGCGCGGAGGCCAATGACGAGGTCAAGGGCAAGAGCTGGTTCAGTGTGCGCGATTTTCCCAGGGCCAGTTTCAGCTCGACTTCAGTCAGGCCGCTGGGCGATGGCCGTCATGAAGTCAGAGGCAAGTTGAACATCAAGGGAAAGACGCTGGAAGTACGTGCGCCATTCACGCTCCGGCAGGACAAGGATACCCTCGTCCTGGATGGCGGTTTTCCACTCAAACGCCTGGATTATGGCATCGGCTCCGGTATCTGGAGCGATACCTCGGTGGTCGCCGATGAAGTCCAGGTCAAGTTCCATTTCCTATTAACCCCTACTCGCAAGTAGCACCAACCCACCACAGGAGAACACCATGAAAAAATCGCTTATCGCCTTTGCCATTGCCAGCACCCTGAGCGTATCCGCCCTTGCCGCGGACACTTACACCATTGATGCGCGCCATACCTTTCCAAGTTTCGAAGTGAGCCACCTGGGGTTCTCCATCCAGCGCGGCCGCTTCAACAAGACCAGCGGCACCATCGTGCTGGATACGGCAGACCAGTCCGGCAGCATCGACATCAATATTGACGCTAGCAGCATCGATACCGGCCTGGCCGAGCTGGAAAAACATATGCAGGGCGAGGATTTCTTTGATACGGCCAAGTATCCGGCCATCACATTCAAGTCGAAGTCACTGCGTTTCGATGGGGACAGGCTGACTGGCGCCGATGGGGATTTCACCCTGCTGGGCGTGACCAAGCCGGTCCGGCTGAAGGTTGATCAATTCAAGTGCGGGCGGCACCCGATGACCAAGGTGGCGATGTGTGGCGGCAACGCCACGACGGTCATCAAGCGCTCCGAGTTCGGCATGACCAAGTATGTGCCGGCCGTCGGCGACGAGGTGAAAATCGCCATCCAGGTCGAGTTTTTCCGCGATTAGGTCTCTCTTGCAGGGCTTTCAGCCGCCTCTCTCTTTCTGATGCGGCTGGAACGCCCAGGTAAAGTGGAATCGGCATTGCACCGAATCAAGTCATCCGCTGCAATGCATGAAACCTGCTGAGACTGGTTACAGCCGCGGCTTTCCCGCTCCCGCTCTTTCGGAGACGGTTGGTGAATGTTATCGTGGCACTGTTGATGTATGCCAGAGGCCGTTGCCATGTCAGTCCTATCCCATATCAAGCAGAATCAGGAACGTCTCGTTGCCTTGCGGCGCGATATTCACGCCCACCCCGAAACCGCCTTCGAGGAACAGCGCACCAGCGCCCTGGTAGTGGAGGTGCTTTCCGCCGCGGGCATTGAAGTACATCGCGGCCTGGCCGGGACCGGTGTGGTGGGTGTGTTGCGTTCAGGTACCCGTGACCGGGCCATCGGCTTGCGCGCCGACATGGACGCCTTGCCGATCCACGAGCAGAACCCTTTCCCGCACCGTTCCCATTACGACGGCAAGATGCACGCCTGCGGGCACGACGGGCATACCGCGATGCTGCTGGGCGCAGCGGAATATCTGGCCGCCACGGGCAATTTTGACGGCACCGTGTATTTCATCTTCCAGCCCGCCGAGGAAGGCGAGGGCGGCGCCAGGGGGATGATCGAGGATGGGCTGTTCCAGCGTTTTCCCATGCAGGCGGTGTTCGGCATGCACAACTGGCCGGGGCTGCCGGCCGGGCAGTTCGCCATCATGCCGGGCCCGATGATGGCTTCGGCGGACCAGTTCGATATCGTCATCAAGGGCCACGGCGCCCATGCGGCCATGCCCCATCAGGGTGCCGACCCGGTCGCGGCGGGCAGCGCGCTGGCGCAGGCGCTGCAAACCATCGTCAGTCGCACGCTCGATCCGCTCGACGCGGCCGTGCTGAGCGTGACCCGCTTCCACGCCGGGGAAGCCTATAACGTGATTCCCGATCATGCCACGCTGGGCGGCACGGTGCGCGCCTTCCGCCCCGAGGTGCAGGATCGCGTCGAGGCGGCCATGGAGCGCATATGCGGCGGAATCGGCGCGGCTTTCGGAGTGCAGATCAGCCTCGACTACCGGCGCGGCTATCCTGCCACCATCAACACGGTGGCGGAGGCGGAAATCTGCCGCCATGTTGCTAGCGAACTGGCGGGGAAGGAGGGGGTGCGCGGCGATCTGCGCCCCTCCATGGGCGCGGAGGATTTTTCCTTCATGCTGCTGGAAAAGCCCGGCTGCTACGTCTGGCTGGGCAACGGGCTGGGGGAGGGCGGCAGCATGCTGCACAACGCGCACTACGATTTCAACGACGAGGTGCTGGCGCTGGGCGCCAGCTACTGGGCGCGTTTGACCGAACACATGCTGGCAGCGGAGTGAGCAGGAGAAAATTTGCTGTGAGTTCAAATGAAGAACCCCTCTTTGCCTCCAGCCAGGCCTTTGGTTCTGCCTTTGCCGCCGGGCTGGACGGGTTGTTGCAAAAAGGCGGCCTGGGGCCGTTCATCCTGGTCTGCGCCAATGCGACCTTCGACCCGCGCCTTTACGACGCCGCCTCAGCCGGATTGGCGCAACTCTATGCCGCCTTGCGCGATGAATACGTGCAGGCGCTGCGGCAGGGGCGCGAAATCCAGGCTGTGGAGGAAGACCTGCTGGTATTCCTCAAGATTCATGCTGTCGGCCTGGACCAGCTCCAGCCGACCGTGAAGCGCCGGGCGGGCCCCTGGGAGCTGCAATTCAACCATCTTCGCTCGTTCCGCCCCAAGCGCATCTCGTCGCGCGTGCCGGAGCATCTGCGTGCGCCTTTCGACGAGGCCGGGTTCCATTTCAACAAGGGCTTCATGCAGAAGGAAGCATTCTGGGCCGGAGAATTGCTCGGCCGCCATGCGACGCTGTATTACAACAAATATCCGTTCGTGGATTTCCATGGACTGCTGGTGCCGGAACGGGATAGCTGCCTGCCGCAATACCTGACCGAGGCGCATCATTTCTATCTCTGGGACGCCACCGCAGCGCTGGCGCAGACGCTGAACGGCGTGGGTTTCGGCTACAACTCGCTGGGTGCGTTCGCCTCGGTGAACCACCTGCACTTCCAGATGTTCATCAAGCCCGAAGGGTTTCCGGTGATGACGCCGGTGTGGGGCCACAATGGCGGGGAAATGCCTTACCCCGCAAGCTGCCAGGCCTTCTCCGACCCGAAATCCGCCTGGGCGGGCATTCACCAGCTGCATGAGAGCGAAACGCCCTACAACCTGCTCTACGCGCCGGGCCGCCTGTATTTGTTCCCGCGCCGCAAACAGGGGACCTGCCCGCAGCCCGCCTGGACCAGCGGTTTTACCTGGCACGAGCTGGCGGGGGGCATGATTACCTTCAACCGGGAAGATTACGAGCGGCTCGATGCGGAGTCTATCGAGCGCGAGCTGGCGTGCCTGGCGCTGTGAAATAAGGCCTGAAAACCCTGGTTCTAAACCACGGAGAACACGGAGAAAGGCAATCTTGGGCCTTTTGTGCGCTCAAGCGACGGGGGATGCCGAACGGCGTGCAATCCAGTTTTACTCCGTGCCCTCCGTGTGCTTCGTGGTTAGCTGCTTTTCCAGGACTAGTGCAGGTGTTTCTTGCCGCGAAACTGGATCAGGCTGCCGGAGGGCTGGAAATCCGCTTCGGGTTGAGTTGCCTTATGTTCCCAGTCGCGATCAAATAGCTCGTTGACCAGGGTCTCGACGCGTTTGACTTCGTCTGGACCGAAGTGGCGCGAGAGCAGGCCAGCCACATCCGTTAGCATGAGCCGCCTCTGGACTTGATGGATGGCTTCGGCGCTGGGGCCGGCAAACAGGAGCTGGAATTCATCGCGCCCATCTTCGTGGTAGAAGGTGATCTCGATTTCGGAAGCATGTTCCAGCAGCGGACCCATGTCGGCCAGGGTGGCTTGCAGGCTGCGCTGAAAAGTGCGCCCGACTTCTCCCGTCCAGCAGATATCAAGCACGCGGGCGGTCTGGTCGTGGCTTACGCCCGGTTCGCTGGCTTCCAGGCTGCGCATTTCACTGATGCTCTCCGCGTCCAGATATTCCATCCATTGTCTGAGCCCGGCTTCGATCTGGGAGAGGGTGACGCCTTTGCGCAGATAAAGGCTGCCATGTACATGTACTTCGGTTCGCATTACGTCATTCCTGAAATCAAGCTCACTATTCTACCGTCATTCGTCCCCGGCAGAGGCAATATCTCCGCCGCCTTTCTTCATGGCCTTGCGTTCCTCGGCGCGCTGTTTGCGAACTTCCTTGGGGTCCGCAATGAGCGGGCGGTAGATCTCGACGCGGTCCTTGTCGCGCAGCACGGTATCCAGCTTGGCGAGTTTGCCGAAGATGCCGATCTTGTTCTTGCCCAGGTCGATTTCGGGGTGTTTTTCGAGCAGGCCGGATTCGCGGATCGCCTGCTCGGCGGTGGCGCCGGACGTCAGTTCCCGCGTGAGCAGGATTTGCTCGTGTGGCAGGGCGTAGGTGATTTCGATCAGGATGGTTTCGCTCATGTTGTTCCGTAGACTTTCTCGGCGCGCTCCACGAACGCGTCCACAAAGTTGCTGGTGATGTGGTTGAACACCGGGCCGACCAGGGATTCCAGCAATTTGCTGGAGAATTCATAATGCAGCCTGAATTCGACCTTGCACGCGCTCTCGTTGAGGGCGGTGAAGCGCCAGCTGCCGTCCAGGTGGCGAAAGGGCCCAGCCTGCAGTTTCATTTCGATCAGCGAGGGGATCTGCTTGGCGTTTTCAGTGGTAAAACTTTGCTTGATGCGATGAAAGTCGATCATGACGGTTGCCACGGTGCTTGCCTCGTCGCGCCATTTCACGTCCGTTCCTCCACACCAGGGAAGGAATTGCGGGTAAAGTTCCACTCCATCCACCAAGTCGAACATCTGCTGCGCCGAGTGCAGAACCAGTACCGATTTTTCTACAAGTGCCATCTTTGATTTGCAGCTTTAACGCTATCATGTGAAAAACGCTAAAATACCCTATTTATCGCGGAAATTCACGTCCTTATGAGCATTGCGCAGAACAAGAAAGCCTTCCACGATTTTTTTATCGAGGAAAGATATGAAACCGGAATGGTGCTGGAAGGCTGGGAAGTCAAGGCGATACGCGCCGGGAGGACGAATCTCAAGGAAGCCTACGTCATTATTCGCAGCGGCGAGATATTTCTCATCGGCTGCCATATCAGCCCACTGCCGACGGCCTCCACGCACATTCACCCTGACCCGGTACGCACACGCAAATTGCTGCTGCACGCAGAGGAAATCAGCAAACTGATCGGCAAGGTGGAACGCGCGGGCTATACGCTGGTGCCGCTCGACATGCACTATTCGAAGGGCCGGATCAAGCTGGAAATTGGTCTCGCAAAGGGCAAAAAGCAGCACGACAAACGCGACGCAGAGAAAGACCGGGAGTGGCAGCGGGAAAAAGAACAGGTCATGAAAACTGCCAAAAGAGGGGCAAGCTGAGGTCTGTTCCCGAGGATGGCCCGAATATTTTGCCGGGCTTTTTTCTTGTTCCCGATCAAGGCAGGCGGATCAAGGCGATGTCAGCATGAGCGCCTGATGAATTTTTACCCACCTCAGGGCAGCAGCGCGGTTCGTCCCATGATTCATTCCATTTTCAGCAAAATGACGGCCTTATGCCTGCCCCTGATGGTGCCTGCCCGCCGGCTTTGCTGATCGGCCGCGTTACCATGAACAGGCGCGCTTTCGGTTTATTGCTGCTCATCTGCCTGGCTCACCCCTTTTCTGTTCTCGGCCGGCCATCGCTGCAGTCGCTGGTGGATGCAACGCCCCCTGGCAGTATTCTGCGTCTTTCTCCCGGGATCTACGCGGGCCCCGTGACGCTTTCCAGGGCTATCGTACTGGATGGGGGGGGCAAGGCCATCATTGATGGTGGCGGGAAAAGATCCGTCCTGCGGGTCAATACCGGCAATGCCGTGGTGCGAGGACTCATCCTTCGCAATACCGGAAACTCGCATGATCAAATGGATTCAGGGATCGCGATTGAAGGCGACAGTAACCGGATCGAAGATAATGTGATTGAAAACGCGCTTTTTGGCATCGTGCTCAAACAGTCGAATCACAACAGGGTGCGCCGAAATTACATACGCTCCAAGCCGGCAGAGTTGTCCATGCGCGGCGAGTCGGTCTGCCTCTGGAACAGTATCAACAACCGTATCGAGAATAATGACATCGCCGATACGCGCGACTTCACCTTGATGAATTCACCCAATAACCATGTTTCCGGCAATTCGATTCGCGGCAGCCGTTATGGCATGCACCTCATCTTTTCGCCTAATTGCCATATTGAAGGAAATCACATTTCAAACAACGCCACCGGCATTGTCGTGCTGAATTCGGATTACATCACGATCCGGGGCAACACTCTGCGGCATACTGCGGGTATCGGCGGCGCCTGCATTGCCATCAAGAAGAGCAACGAAATTCTGGCGGAAGGCAATCAGATTGTGCATTGTGCCACCGGCATTCTTTCCGACTCTCCGGTAGGAGACATGAACAGGGTTGTATTTCGCGCTAATCGCGTTGCGCACAACACGACGGGTATTCAGTTATACGGTGAGAGGGGAGGGCATATTTTTGAAAACAACCGTTTCGAGAAAAACCTGGTGCAGGTTGTGATGTCCGGCTCCGGGGATGCGCTATCCAATCGCTGGCATGGTAATTACTGGGATGATTACCAAGGCTTTGATCTCAATCATGACGGTATCGGCGATACGCCCCATGAGATTTATGCCTATGCTGACCGGATCTGGATCGAGACGCCTGCTGCAACCTTCTTCCGTAATAGTCCGGCTCTGGAATTGCTGGATTTTCTCGAGCGGTTGGCACCATTTTCCGCGCCTGACCTGCTTGTGCGTGACCCCAGGCCGCGTTTCTCTCCCATGTGATAATTTATCCAGTCACCAGCAGCAAATCGAATCCGCACAGCGAATTTCATGGCTCATTGAAATCGATCGGATCGAACGATTCGTGCTTATAATAAGCGAATCCAAGTTGCGACCATGAAGGATCCGCCATGCAAACTTATACCGCCAACGAAGCCAAGACCCGTTTCGGAGAATTCCTTGACCATGCACAGCGGGAGCCGGTGCGTGTGTTGCGCCGCGACCGCGTGGTAGGCGTGATGGTGAGCGCACAGGATTACGAAGCCATGCGCACGTTCTACGCCAATCGCCTGCAACACACGCTGGATGAGGCCGCCAATGCAGCGGCACAAGCGGGGCTGACGCCCAAGGTGCTGAAGGCGCTGCTGGCCGATGAAAGCTGAACCACCCCCGCGCGCCGGGGTGGTTCAGGCCGGGACGCTTCGGGTGGTAATCGACACCAATATATGGATCAGCGCTGCGCTCTCACGCGATGGCGCGCCCGCCCGATTGGTGCGCCAGGTACTCGAACACAGTTTGCCGGTGTTTTCGCCCGCCACCTTTGCCGAGCTTGAAACGCGGCTTTGGCGGCCCAAGTTTGATTGCTATCTGAGCATGGAACTGCGACGGCAAATCCTGCACGACCTGGATGCCGCTGCGCACTGGGTAGAGGTTCCGCCGGAAATCGCGGCATGCACCCATTGCCGGGATGCAGACGACGACAAATTCATCCATGCGGCACTGGCCGCCGGGGCTGCCTGGCTGGTATCGGGCGACCAGGATTTGCTCGATGCACCCACGGTTCCTGGCGTGCGCATACTTTCCGCTGCCGATGCGCTTCGGTTGCCCGAGTTCAGCGCCCAGTAAGTCACCGCTCCCGCAAGCTCTCGCTCGAAACCTGCATCAGCGGGCTCAGGAAATACTCGATCACCCGCCGCGTTCCGGTTTTGACCTCGACCGTCACCGCCATGCCAGGGGTGAGCCGCACGGTCTTGTTCTCCACCTGCAAAGTATCCTTGGCCAGCTTCACCCGCGTGGCGTAAATCAGCCCCAGCTTCTCGTCCTGGATCGCATCGGACGACACTTGCGTGATCCTGCCATGCAGCGTGCCGTATTTGGTGAACGGAAAGGTCTCCACCTTCACCTCAGCGTCCTGGCCTGGGTTCACAAAGCCGATGTCCTTGTTGGGCAGCATGGCCTCGACTTCCAGCACGTTGTCGCGCGGCACGATCACCATCAAGGGCTGCGCGGGCGTTACCACGCCGCCCACGGTATGCACGGCCAGCTGCTGCACGGTGCCGGCTACCGGCGCGGTCAAGTGCATCAGGCGGCCGCGCTGTTCCGCCTTGAGCAGTTCCTGTTCCAGCGATGCGGCTTTTTGCGCCGCCAGGTTGCGTTGGTCCAGCAACTGCCGGCGCGTCTCGGCCGTGAGGGTGGCCTGCTGCTGTTGCGCCTGGGCCAGCGCGGCGCGGATTTCCGTGACTTTCGCCCGGCTCAGCGCCAAATCCTGTTCCTGCTCGATACGGGCCTGCTCACGTTCCATATAGCCATGCCGGGAAATGAAGTTCTCCTTGACCAGCCTCTGGTAGTCCTCCGCGCGCTTGCGGGCGATGGGCGCGGTTTGTTCGAGTTTGACGACCTGCTCCTGGGTGGCGGCAAGTTCGGCCCGGCGGCGGGCGATTTCGGCCTGCAATTGCAGCTGGCGCGCCTGGTATTCCTGGAACTGGCCGGATGCCTGGCTTTGCTCGGCGAGCAGGCGGGCAGCATCCGCTCCGGCAGGCGCATCCAGCCTCGGCGGCTTGCCTTTTGCCAGCGCAGCCAACAAGGCTTGCGCGCGCAACGCCTCCAGCCGCGCGGTCAGGGCCTCGCTGCGCAGCCTTTCGGCGTCGGCGGCGGCGGTGGTGGCATCGAGCTCGATCAGCACCTGCCCCAGTTGGACTGCCTGCCCGTCGCGCACGTGGATCGCCTTGACCATGGCGGTTTCCATGGGCTGGATGAGCTTGGTGCGGTCGTTGGGGATGATCTTGCCGACGGCGGTCGCCACCACGTCGATGCGTCCGAAGATAGCCCACAGCAGCGCGATCAGGGCGAAGGCCATGATCAGCCAGAGCGTGATGCGCGGCGCGGGGTGCAGCGGCGTATCGCGCAAGGCCAGCGCGGCGGGCAGGAACTGCGCCTCGTGGGCTTGCAGCGCGGGGCTGTCCAGTTCGCCGCGTTGCGTCCAGGCGTGGCGGAATACCTTGGCATAACGCCCGAGAAGATCGGCCAGGGCTTGTCGTTTCATCTAATCCTCTTTGTTTGAAACTACGGAGAACATGGAGGGTATGGCGAAAGGTGAGATTTCTTCCGGCTTCCCAACCCCTCCCATCCTCCCCTTATCAGGGGAGGAGCCAGTCGCTTCCCCCCTGACAAGGGGGGACTGAGGGGGGTTGGGTTTGATGTGCAATCCATTGGCTTTACTCCGTGCTTTCCGTTCAGGCCTCAAGCATGTTGCAGGCGATGCAGGCGGGAGTAATGCCCGGCTTCATGTTCCAGCAACTCGGCGTGCGACCCGGCCTCGACGATCTGCCCATGATCCATCACCAGGATGCGGTTTGCATGGCGCACCGCTGACAGGCGGTGGACGATGATGATGACGGTGCGGCCCTGGCAGATGGCTTTCATGTTGTTCTGGATGATGCGTTCGGATTCGTAATCCAGCGCGCTGGTGGCTTCGTCGAAGATCAGAATGCGCGGCTCGCTTATCAGGGCTCGGGCGATGGCGATGCGCTGGCGCTGGCCGCCGGACAAGGTCGAGCCATGCTCGCCGACCATGGTGTCGTAAGCTTCGGGCAGTTCCAGGATGAATTCATGCGCCCCGGCCAGCCTGGCGGCCTGGATCACCTGCTCCAGCGGCGCGCCGGGGTCGGCCAGCGCGATGTTTTCGCGCAAGGTGCGGTTGAACAGCACGTTGTCCTGCAGCACCACGCCGATCTGGCGGCGCAGGCTGGAAGCATCGGCCAGGGTCAAGTCCTGCCCGTCGACCAGCACCCGGCCGCGCTCCGGCACGTAGAGGCGCTGCACCAGCTTGGTCAGCGTGCTTTTGCCCGAGCCGGAGCGCCCGACGATGCCGATGACCTCGCCTGGCTGGATGTCGAGGGTGATGCCTTTCAGCACCTCGGGGGCGTCGGGCCGGTAACGGAAGCGGACCTGGTCCAAGGTGATGCGCCCGGCAATCGGCGGCAGGCTGTTCTTGGCGCCCGCGGCTTCGGTCGGCGCGTTGAGAATGTCGCCCAGCCGTTGCACCGAAATCCCGGTCTGCTGGAAATCCGTCCACAACTGCGCCAGCCGCATGATGGGCTGCGCCACCCGCCCGGCCAGCATGTTGAAGGCGATGAGCTGGCCGACGGTGAGCTGGCCTTCGATCACCAGTTTCGCGCCCAGCCACAAAGTCCCCACCGT
>Ga0172380_10000935_pt1 | contig 52534 bp, 50 predicted proteins | sample Leawe162metaG_FD_119747 | JGI IMG/M metagenome (GOLD analysis project Ga0172380, IMG submission 119747) | Leachate microbial communities from a municipal landfill in Southern Ontario, Canada - Leachate well 162 metaG | ecosystem: Engineered > Solid waste > Landfill > Unclassified | place... | reverse complement strand
TTACTAATTACTTTACTTTTATCTTATCAAACACTCTCAAACTATTTTTCCAAGCAATTTCTTTTATTTCTTCAACACCTAAATTCTTCAATTCAGCAATTTTATCCACAACTTCCTCTACCATCCAAGGTTCACACCTCTGACCACGATATTTTTGTGGAGCTAGATAAGGAGCGTCAGTTTCTACTATAAATCTATCCAAAGGTACTTTTTCTACTACTTCCCATAGATCTTTCTGAATTTTTGGTTCAGTTTTTTTGATTGGAAAAGTAATAATACCAGTAAATCCCAGATTCAACCCAAACTCTAGATATTTACTAGCCACAGACCAATCACCACTAAAACAATGTACTACACCACAAATTGGCTTTGATAATTTTTCCAAAACCTCTATCATTTCTTTGTGAGCATCACGAACATGGATAACAAGTGGTAATTTATATTTTTGAGCAAAATTATACTGAGCCAAAAATACTTCTTTTTGTTTTTTCAAAACTTCACTAACCTCTTTATCTTTTGGTACATGATACAAATCCAAACCACATTCCCCTATTGCAATCACTTTATTCGACTTGAGTAAATCAGCAAAATATTCTTCATCAAAATTTTCTTCACGAGAAACAAAAGATGATTCTTCTTCATCAACATGTGTTGGAAACAAATGTACTGGATGAATACCAATAGACGCAAAAATATTGTCATGACTTTCTGCCAATTCTACGGCTTTTTTACTAGTATCTTTTTGAGTACCTATAGCATGCAACCAAATTTTTTTTTCAGCACAAATTTTCAAAACATTCTCAAGCTCTTCATCAAAACCTTTGAATTGTATATGACAATGAGAATCTAGAATCATAAATTATTTGATAACGTTTTCTACATAATCAACAGTTGAATGCAAAAGTTGTAAAGCTTGAGGTAATAGAGGTAAAAAAATAGAAGCAATGTTACTCAAAGCTGGTGCAATTATTGAGTGTGCCAAACCTGTCATTATCTTTTCAGAAAGTGGTATTCTCTCTACAAAATAGACAAAAAGACCAACACTCAAAACACCTTCTAAAAAACCAAGCCCTAAACCAAACAAACGATTAAATGTTTTTACAAAAGGAATAATAGAAACTATTTTAAAAATTTTATCTATAAACCAAAACAAAACACCAATAGCACTAGTGATAATAAAAAAGGCTATAATAAACATAAGTACCTTACTAGTGTTGAGTTGCCAGCCAGTAAAAGATGTGAGCCAATTGGCTAAATCTTGATAATATCTTCCAGCTAAATAAACACCTAAAAAACTACCAACAAGAGAACCAAAAGCTCTAACAAATCCTGTCCAAAAACCATAAATACCAAAACTACCAATAATTATAAGAAAAATAATGTCAGTCAAATTCATAAATTATGAATAAAAAATTATATTCTTATTTTACTATAAAAGTGTATAAAAGTAAATAAAAAAAGCCTTTTTAAGGCAAATATTTAGGAACGAGTGGGTGAACAGACACGCTCCAAGACAAAACATCTTTTGTTGACTGGAAACCTCTACTTAAGGCCATCTTACAGTCAAACAAGACAAGTCATCTCAGAGCTACAAAAGCTACCAATTTTGCAACCCGCGTACGCAAAACGAGCTAACTGTAGTTTTTTCATGTCTGTCCACCCACTTTCAAAGTAGCTTATTTTAGCTATTTTGTCAATACCCCTTACATAACAAAAAAAGACTTCGTAGTTTTGAAATCATTTTTTACTTGAGTGTGGAGTAGGACGGACACACACAAGTTGGTGGAACATCAAACAAATCAGAAGCGACTTCACGGGTAAAGTTACCTTCGAACCGTAGATCTTCACACCAAAGAAGAGGATGCGCACACTTCGCTTTTATGGCTCTTCCTGTCTGCCGCCCTACTCCGAAAATAAAGATATAATAAAATTACAATTATGTCAATTTATCAATCTTTTTTAATAAAAAAGACCTCTTACTAGAGGCTTTCGAGTAATGTTGATGGTAAAAATACCAGATCAATCAGTATGCTTTTTCTTTTTTATCGCTGTAAACAACATCCAAAGTATACTACCCAAAAACCAAAATAAAAATGAATAAAAAGTACATAAAAAGATTGCCATACATAACTGTGCATTAATCTGGATGGGTATGGTATTAAGATTAAAAAATCTAACTAATCTAACTGGTCCAAAAAATAAAAATAAAAATGTTTCGTTACACTCTCTTGTTACACTATTACACCAAAAACCTGTAATTAATAATAGTATTGAAAACGAAAAACCAGCAAATAAAAGCCAAAATTGAACTTTTTTCGGAGGAAAATCTAGTTTCATATTTTTTTAGCTTTAAAATATTTGTATATCATCAAAAGTATACTTCCAAAAAGCCAGAATACAAAACAATAAAACAATACCGGCATCCACCATGATTCAAACTTCCACAGCGAAGAAAATACGCTCCAGGCAATTTTATGAAAAAAACCTGCCATGGTCCTACTGTCTGAAAGTTTAAATAAAATTTCAATCAATAATCCAAAAAATGCACCAAATAAAACTAATTTAAGCTGAACTTTTTTAGAAGGAAAAATTAATTTCATATTTATTTCTTTTCTAATCTTGCAAATAATATTTCAGCTTTTTTGATTTCATTTCCCTCTTGTAATCCACCCCATTTTTTTTCTTCTTTAAAATTCACACCTACTTCCAAATTTAATTGAACTAAGATTTTTTTCGCTGTTTCTGGAATAATTGACACAAGAGACAAAGCCAAATGTCTTAGTCCTTCAACTAACTGATAAAGTAAAATAGAAATATCTTCACCAGTTTTCACTTTTTCCCAAGGTTTTTCTTCGGAAATTTTCAAATCAATTTTGGAAACTAAACTATTTACATTTTTTACCACTTCTTCAAAATCAAACTTTACAAAAGCACTTTCATATTCTTGCCAAAACTTAGCTGTTTCAAAAATATCTTCAGTTTTTGTAGGAATTTTATTTTCATTGTACTTTTCTATCATAGTCAAAATTCTTGATGTCAGATTCCCAATACCATTTACTAGATGTGCAGTATAAAAATCTTCAAAACGTGCAACAGAAAAATCACCGTCTTTGGTAGATGATACGGCCCCAAGTAAATAATAACGTAGAGCATCAGTACCATATTTCTCTACAACATCTTTTGGATCTACTACATTACCAATTGATTTACTCATCTTTTCACCCTCAGTAGTCAAATAACCATGAACAAATTCTGTCGTTGGCAAACTTAATCCAGCAGAAAGTAGCATGGCTGGCCAATACAAAACATGAAATTTTCCAATACCTTTACCAATCACATGCACCACTTCTCTATCCTTTTGATCTTTTTGTTCCCAATATTTATTAAACAAACTTTCATCAGTACTACCAAAATTTAGTCCTGTAATATAATTTGACAAAGCATCCACCCAAACATACATGATTTGACTTTCATCTCCTGGAACTGTTACTCCCCAACTATGAGCACGCTCAAAACTTCTAGAAATACTAAAATCTTCCAAACCTCTGTCTATAAAAGCTAACCATTCATTCTTACGAAATTCTGGAGTGATTTTTATAATATTCTTTTTCACTAATTCTTTTAATTTTTCTTGATAATTTGAAAGTTTGAAAAACCAATTTTCTTCTTCTATTACCTCTGGCTTAGTCTTATGTTCTGGACATTTTCCATCTTCCAATTCTTCTTCTTTATAAAAAGCTTCACAACCAACACAATACAACCCTTTGTATTTTCTCTTTTCCAAATCTTCTGACTTAAAATTAGTCCACAACTTTTGCGCACCAACAAAATGTCTTTTTTCTGTAGTACGAATAAAGTCATCAAAAGAAATATTCAAAATGTCTTTGAAATCATAAAAAGCTTTGTAATACTCATCAACAAAATCTTGAACACTAACACCTACTTTTTCAGCAGCTTGCACATTTTTGAGAGAATTTTCATCAGTTCCTGATAAAAAAAAGACATCTTTACCTACAAATCTCTGATAACGAGCTATAGCATCTGTCTGGACATATTCCAAAGCATGACCAATATGTGGCTTACCATTGACGTAAGGAATTGCTGTAGAAATGTAATATTTATTTTTCATATTTTTTAAAATATATTATTTACTAATTATAACCACAAATTCTCCTTTGTCTTTCACCTGCATATCAGCTAATCCACCAACAGTTCCACGATAAATAGTTTCAAATTTCTTGGTCAATTCCCGACAAAGACAAATTTTTGTTTCAAGATTCAAAAATTCTTGCAAGCTAGCAATAGCTTTGAGAATTCGATGATTGGATTCATAAAAAGCTGTAGTATATTCCAAATTTTTTAAATTACTAAAAAAAGTTTGTCTCCCCTTTTTTTGTGGAGGAAAACCAAGAAAAACAAATTTGTCAGTCGGAAATCCAGATATTGATAAAGCTGTTACTATTGCTGAAACTCCAGGGATTGGTACTACTTCGTAATTGTTTATTGGATTATTAGTTAATTGGTTTATAAGAATATTACCTGGATCAGAAATTCCTGGTGTTCCTGCATCTGTGACTAAAGCCAAATTTTTACCTTCACTTAATAAACTAATAATCAAATCAACTTTTTTATTATCACTATGCTGATGATAACTAATTGTCTTAGTCTCAATAGAATAATGATTAAGAAGTTTCTGAGTAACTCTAGTATCTTCACATAACACAAAATCCACACTTTTCAACGTCTCCAAAGCACGAAAAGTAAAATCACCCAAATTTCCAATAGGTGTGGCTACGATATATAATTTTCCCAAATTACTTGTCATAATTATTATTTTTATTCCTTATTTCTAGAATAATCAATGTTTAGTATAGCAAATTCAGCTAAAAAATCAACCATTGACAAAAAACCCAAAAAATGTTATTATATTTTATTAAATTTGACCAAGTAAAGCTATTTTAGACAACCAAAGATAAAATCAATGAGTTGATTAGAGCTTTGGTAAACCTAAATTGTTGATAGATAAAGTGGAAATACCACTTTTATCTGCCAACACATAGATGATACTGGAAAAACAAGTGGGTAAAGAAGACAACAACACTGACACAATTGTCTTTATCTTCTGCCTTATTGGGGCAGTAGTCGGTGGTGGATTGGCAGCAACTTTTGAAGGAGGTCTTGATGCTGTAGTGATATTTATCGGCACAGGTCTTGGTGCTGGTATTGGCACTGTACTAGGATTGGTTATCTGTTTCAGTGTTCTTACTACACTGGAATAACCAACAGGATCGCATGGAGGAACAACTTTGAACGCCAGAGTGGTCTTTACACTTGCACTATCTGCAATTGTGTCCTATATGGGATATGACAATTGTGGGCCAGTCGGATGTTTACTAGGTGCAGCCACCGGAGCTGTACTCTCTTGTGTAATTATCGGAATAAAGAAGGAGTAAGAAAAGAAGGGATAAAAAAGAGGGCGAGCAAAGAACGGGCAGTGTTTTAACCAAAACCACCCGTTCAGCTCTTCAATCAATTACTATACTAAATACTATACACAATCTTGTTCAAACAAGATTTTTTTGTTGTGAATGTTGTTCCAAAAAATTCAAATCTATGGTATTATTATAGATAATTATTCAAAATAAAAAATAATCTATGAAAAAAATACTCATCTTACTTGTTATCTTAAATCTAATTATACCAAATATTACTTTAGCAACCAGTTTCAACCCAAACTATATTATTAGTGATGAAACTCTACAAAACAAAGATGCCATGAATCTCACAGATATACAAGCTTTTTTACAAGAAAAAAACAGTACACTAGCTAATTTTGTCACAGAATACCAAGATGGAACAAATAGAAAAGCTTCTTATATAATATATGATTCTGCCCAACAATATAATATCAATCCAAAGTATTTATTAGTAAAATTACAAAAAGAACAAAGTTTAATCACCAACACAAATCCAACTCAAAAACAATTGGATTGGGCAACAGGCTTCGGAGTGTGTGATAGTTGTAGCAAAGACGATTCAAACATCCAAAATTACAAAGGTTTTTCTAGTCAAGTAGGAAGTGCAGCTTTGGTAATGAGAAGTTATTACAACAAAGTAAATACTCAAGATTGGATAAAACGTGCTGGACAAACTTACACTATAGATGGTGAAAATATTACACCTGCTAACAATGCTACAGCTTTTCTCTATACTTACACACCACATCTACATGGCAATGAAAATTTTTGGACTATCTGGCAAGCTTGGTTTGAACAAAGTTATCCAGATGGAACTTTGGCAACAACCAAAGATGACACAACTATCTATCTAATTCAAGATGGTAAAAAAAGACGTATTGCCAACACGACTTCTCTTGTAACTCGTTTTGATCCAAAACTAATTTTAACCATTCCCCAATCTGAATTGGATAAATTAGAGGAAGGTACAGATATAAAACTTCCCAATTATGCTATTGTCAAAGATAGCTCAAATTATTATTTACTAGACAATGAATACAAAAGAAAATTTGATAATTATGACGTAGTGAGACAAATTGGATACAATCCAGATGAAATTATAGACGTAACTGATTCTGATTTAGTAGATTACACATTAGGCCAACCAATCACCACAGAAGCTAAAAATATTACAGGAAGAGTTGTAAAATTGAAGACAAGTAAAAGTTTGTATTATATAAAAGGTAATACTTATGCACCTATTTTGGATGAAAATATGGCTAAAATAAATTTCCCTAATTTGAAAATTGAAGATGTAGACACAAGTGAATTTACTAATCTCACAAATATAACACCAATATTACCAAAAAATGGCTCTTTGGTTGCAATAAAAGGTAATCCAAATGTTTATGTTATGGAAAATGGCAAAAAAAGACATATCAATGATGAAAGAACATTCGATACTTATGGCTACAATTGGAACAATATTGTTTGGATAGATTTCTTTGCAGGACTAATAATACCAGATGGTGAACCCTTGCAATTATTAGAACAAATTGATAATTTAAATACAGCTACCACAACTAACAGTCTAACAAATTTATAAATTTCAATTTATGCCTATAGTATTTGCAGCCATTACACCTCACCCCCCAACCTTGATAGAAGGCATTGGTAAAGAACAAAAAAACCTTGTTGACAAGACAGTAAAATCACTTGAAAAAATTGAACAAGATTTGTATGTTAGTAAACCTGACATTATTGCAATTATCTCTCCACATAGTAATATTTTTGAAAATGTTTTTTCTATTAATTTGTGTGAAAATTACATATCAAACTATGAAAAATTTGGCAATTTTTCCAACCAAGATTCTTGGTTAGGAGAAATTATTTTGCCATATTTTATCAAAGAAAAAGCTTACGAAAGAAATATAGCAGTTCAACTTTTGACTGAACATAAATTAGACCATGGCACTAGTATCCCTCTAGTAGCACTAACTTCCCATTTACAAAATATAAAAATCTTGCCAATTGGTATTGCCAATTTAGAAGCAAAATCTCAATTAGAATTTGGACAATTACTTTATGATATTTTTTCTGATTCTGACAAACGTATCGCCATAATATCTTCAGCAGATTTATCTCATTCTCTCAATAGTGATTCACCATCAGGCTTTCACAAAGCTGGACAAGAATTCGATGAAAAAATAATAGCATTATTAGAAACACACAATACTGCAGGTATAGCTCAAATGGATTCTCAAACAATCAAAAATTCCAATCAGTGTGGTTATAATTCTATATTAATATTACTTGGTTGTCTCAAAAATATAAATTACAATTTCAAAAATTTATCTTATGAAACTGTGTTGGGTATTGGTTATCTAACCGGTGAATTTATATTTTAATGTGATACTGAAAATTATTCCCCTAACCAGATTACCTAGAGCTTTTTCTACTTTTGACTACCAAATAAACAAAGAATTAGAAACTTCAGTAGAAATAGGTCAATTGGTAAAAATTCCATTTCGCAACAAAGAAATCTTTGGTATAATTTTTACTATTGAAAAAGATTTTGAAAATGAAAAACTAAAAACACTAATTGAAATAGTAAACAAAATACCAATATTTGATAGTAAACAATTGAACCTTTACTTACAGTTGGCTGAAATATATCTAGTTTCTCCTTCAGTTTTCTTGAAAATGGCTCTACTCCCATTACAAAAAAGAAAATTGAAAAAAATAATATTAGAAAAAGAAAAAATAAACAACAAAAAAACAGAAGATAAACAAAGTTATTTTTTCTATAGTTCAGAAAATGAACACAAAAAACTTTTTAAAAATATAAATGGTACTACTCTCATCATAGTACCAGAAGTTCAACAAATAGAGGAAACAAAAAGAAACTTACCAAAAAAATTACAAACAGAAGTAGTAACTTGGTATGCCGAATTAAGCAATAAAACAAAGTTTGACAACTGGTTACAAATAAAAAATAATAATAAATCTATTATCATTGGTACAAGAAATGCTCTATTTTTACCTTTCAACAAATTGGATAAAATAATAATAGATTATGAACACAATGAAAATCTAAAAAGCTGGGACAGTAGTCCAAAATTCCATAGCAAAGACATTGTAAAATTTTTACAAAAGTTATACTCTTGCAATCTGACCTTTGCTAGCTTTTCACCTAGTTTTGAAAAATACTACGAAATAAACAAAGGTAAAATAGAATTAAATAAGAAACTAAACACAGATAAATTATTATTCATAAGAAAAAAAATAGATAAAAAGTCTTTACCTATTGTTATAAATTTGTCGAACAAAAATTTTGTTCAAGATAAAAATATTTTTTCACTTGACTTAGAAGATGAAATAAAAAAATCAAAAGAAGACATCTTCATTTATATCAATAGAAAAGGCTATGCCACGAGTATTATTTGTCAAAAATGTAACTTCGTAGAAGTAGATCCTCTTACAGGATTGCCACTAATTTACAAAAAAGAAAAAAATATATTATATTCAGCTTATAGTAATTTTACTAAACCATATTCCCCTACTTGTCCAAAATGCCATAATGAATTGACTACGATGTATGGCCTTGGGACAGATCTGGTAGAATCTGAACTCAAAAAAATATTAAGTAACAAAGATGTTTACAATATAATAAATATTGACAAAGATACAGACTTGACCAAACTTACGGAAAATAAACAAAATATAATAATTGGTACTATAGCCGCTTTCAAATCTATCAATTGGACAAAGACAGCTCTGATTATTTTCTTGGATATTGATAGACAACTAGTCATACCAGAATATCTTTCAATAGAAAACATCTGGCACAATATACAAGAAGTAGAATATTATAGAAAAACAAACAGTAAATTTTATATCCAATCCAGTAAAACTGAGCATACCCTTTTCAAATCTTTGGGTGAAAAAGATAGAATATACAGGACAGATTTAGGTAATAGATTGACCTTGGGTTTATTTCCTTACAAATATATAGTAAAATATTACTATGGAGGTGACAACGAGGGACAGAGTAAATTCCAATTAGACCAAACTATCAAAAATCTTACTTCAGCATTGACAAAAATCTCCAAAAATGTTATTATTCTCGGTCCTTATGAAATGCAACCAAAATATTTTAGAAAAAAATATTGGTATGGTTTTGCCCTAAAAATTGCTGAAAAAAAACCATTCCTAATAATAAAACAAATAAATCAATATATCCCGAGTAATTACAAAATAGATCCTAATCCAATTAGTCTTTTATCACCATAATTATGTCATTAGACATCCTCACCATACCAAATGAAAACCTACGTAAAAAATCAATAGAAACTGATCTTGATTTTGTGCATTCTAATGAAGCTCAAAAGTTTTTTGATGATCTAGTGTCAACCATGTATACAGATGACGGTGTTGGTTTAGCTGCTCCACAAGTTGGTAAAAATATTCGTGTCTGCGTCATTGGTAAAGAAGCTCTTAGACAAGATAAATACAATACACTAGACAACAAAAAAGATTTGATTTTGATAAATCCAACTTGGCAAAAAATGAACAAAAAAACTCACATAGATTTGGAAGGTTGTTTATCTGTCCCAAAAACTTATGGCAAAGTAAAACGCTACAAAAATATTTTTGTAGAAGCTATAGACAGATCTGGTGAACGAATTGAATTTGAAGCCAACAATTTTTTTGCTCGAGTTATCCAACATGAAGTAGACCATCTTGATGGAATTTTGTTTATTGACAAAGCGACGGGAATTTACCAAGTAGAATAATTTTCATAAAAACATGAAAACATTAAAACATGAAAACGTAAAAAAAATAAATCTTGTTTTTTTTGGTACACACAATTTTGCAGCTATCATTTTACAAGGTTTAATTGCCAACCCAAAATTTAATATTCAAAAAGTAATCACCCAACCAGACAAACCAGTTGGTCGCAAACAAATTTTACAAAAATCCCCTGTCAAAATTTTGACTGAAAAAAATGGTTTGGAAATAGACCAACCAGAAAGCCTAAAAAATTATGAACTCCGAACTCTGAACCCTGAAATCTTCGTTGTTGCCCAATATGGTCTTCTTATTCCAGAAAATATTTTAAATATTCCAAAATTTGGCACTATAAATACTCACACTTCTCTACTCCCAAAATATCGAGGTGCTTCACCAATCCAATCAGCTATTTTGAATGGAGAGAGAAAAACCGGAGTTACTATTATGCTAATGGACAAAGGTATGGATTCTGGACCTATTTTGAGCCAAAAAACAGTCGAGATACTATCTGATGAAACTTATCTCGAATTAGACAATAAAATGGCTCAAATCGCTTCACAATTGCTTATAGACACTGTTCCTAAATATATTAAAGGAGAAATTGAGCCACAAACACAAAATGAAACAGAGGTAACATTTTGTAAAAAATTAGACAGAGAGGATGGCAAAATAAATTGGCAAAATTCAGCTCAACAAATTTATAATCAATATCGTGCTTTCACACCTTGGCCTGGTGTTTGGACCATGTGGAATGAAAAAAGATTAAAATTATTAAAGTTAAAGACAAGTGATAAAAAAATACAATCCAGTCAAGTAGAGATAGAAAATGATAAAATTTATATAGGCACTAATGATTCAGCACTAGAAATATTAGAATTACAAATTGAAGGCAAACCTGCGATGGAAGCAAAAATATTTATCAATGGTTACAAAAATAAAATAAACTATGAAAAGTTATAAAATAAAAATTTTTGATAAATTTTTTTTTCAAACAATACTTCTTATTATTCTTTTAGAAAGTGCGTCTCTTATAACTTTTTACTACCCAAACTTACAAAAAATCTTATTCTTGATAATAACCATAATACTCTCATATTTTATAATAAAAAAAATAAAATATGGAATTTATATACTTCTAACAGAACTAATTATAGGAGGACAGGGTTATCTTTTCTTTTATGAAATAGGAAACTTCAAACTATCTATCCGATTAACAATTTTTTTGATTATATTTTTTGTTTGGTTTATAAAAACGCTAAAACAAAGAAATTTCAACTTCATTAAAAACAAATTTTTTTATTTAGTGCTTTCACTTTTCATAATAATAGCAATAGCGATAATCCAAGCTATATTGAAAAATAGAGACCTACTAAGTATTTTTTTGGATAGCAATGGTTACCTTTATTTTGGACTTATTGGTATTTTTTTGACAACAAAAATAAACTCATTAAAAAATTTAAATAAAAACAAAATTATCCAAATATTTCTAGCTGCTACTTCTTGGATTTCAATAAAAACAATATTAATTTTAATGTTATTTTCTTATGGTCTAGCAAAAGTCGGAGACAATCTATTCTACAAATGGATCCGAGATACCAGGGTTGGCGAAATCACACAAATGACTTATCCTATTTATAGAATTTTTTTTCAATCACACTTTTATAATCTACTAGCGTTAGTACTTATTCTTTCCTTATTATTCTTATATACAAAAAAAGAACTACACAAAAACTTTGCCTTATGGTTATTGCTTTTTCTGAATTTATCTACAATAATTATTTCTCAATCAAGAAGTTTTTTTGTAAGTGGACTACTGACATTAGCTGTATTATTTTTTAGTCTTATTTTTATCTTCAAAATAAACTGGAAAAAAATTATATTCTTTGTTGTTATAATACCTATATTGTTTTACTCAAATATAATTTTTGTAAACATAATCTTGAATACACAAGTAAACATACTAGCAACCAGATTATCTGACCAAACAAATAACTCTTCGTCAATTTCTAGTAGAAGCGCACAAATAAAACCATTACTAACAGAAATAAAAAAATCCCCTTTTTTTGGTCATGGATTTGCTAAAAAAATAACCTACAAAAATAGTGACCCAAGAATCAAAACTACAAACAATCCAACAGGTTCTTATACCACATATTCTTTTGAACTTGGTTATCTGGATATAATTTTAAAAACTGGTATATTAGGTTTCCTATTATATATGTTCTTAATATTTTATTTGAGTTTCAAACTTTTTTTATTATCAAAAAAACAGAGATGGCTATTTGGCATTATACTTGGTATATTTTCTCTAGTAATCACCAATTTTTTTACACCTTATTTCAATCATCCTTTGGGTATTGGATTTATTTTATTATCAATACTAATCTACAACAATACAAACAAAAAAGAAGCGGTCTATACTTCTTTTTCTAAATGATGTTTTTCCAAAATAATTTTGCGAGCTTGATTATACTTCTCCACTTTCTTTTTCCACCATGGTAAATATTGCCATGGTTTTTTGTAAGCAAATTTTGGCAACCAACCACTTATAATTCCTTTGGAAAAAATTGTAAAAAGATATTCATCTAACCATTTTCCTTTTTTGCCATTTTTCACCATAGTAAGCCAAAGATCCCAATCCTGAAAACGTTTTAATTTTTCATCAAACAATGGAAAATCTTTTTTTCTAATCAAAGAACTAGTGTGAATATAATTATTTTTTTGTAATTGAATAGGTGAAAAAACTTGTGCCAACATTTTTTTTCTTTTTAAATTAAAATTGCCATAAACAAAACTAATATCTTCTTGACTTTCCAAAATTTCTGACATTTTTGTAAGCATGTCTTTTTCTGCTTTTATATCTGCATCCCAAAATATCACATATTCACCTTGAGATTCTTTGAAACCTCTATTACGTGCAACTGGTGCTCCTTTATTAATCTGTCTAATATATTTTATTTCTATATTTTTATTTTCAACACTTACAACATCTACAACATTTTTAACATTATCATTACTTCCATCATCAACAACAATTATTTCCTTATTTTCATAATTTTGTTGGATAGCTGACAAAAGAGACTTCTCAAAAATAGAAGCTCTGTTGTAAACTGGAATAATAATAGAAATTAATTTCATATTATTTTTTGAATAAATTCTCTAGCAAATTGTCTATCATCCCAATGGATCATTTTTTCTCCTGCAACACACATACCTTGTTCACTTCCTTTTCCAGTGATTAAAATCAAATCTCCTGCTTTGGCCATTTCTATAGCTTTGCCAATAGCTTCTTTTCTATCTAATATTTCAAATAAATTTTCGTTCAATTTTTTACCAACTTTTTGAGCTGAAATTGAAACTTCTTTTATTATAGACAATGGATCTTCTTCATAAGGATCTTCATCTGTAACTAAAAAAATATCAGCTTTTTTACCGACCAATTCTCCTATCACTGTGCGACGAGATTTGTCACGTCCACCACCAGTAGAGCCACAAACATGGATAATACGACCAGTCGGATTAAACAAATCAACAACTTCATATAATTTACTAAGAGCAATAGGTTCAAAAGCATAATCAACTATTACTTCAAATCCTTTGGCTTTTGCTTCAAAAATAAATTCATTTCTACCAGGTACATTTTTGAATTTTCCAACAGCTTTTTCAATTATTCCCCAGTCAATATTCAATTCACGAGCTATTGTAATAGCTCCAACAATATTATAAATATTATGTTCACCATACATTGGTGCTACAAATTTGTGATTTTCAATTTCAAAATGCAGGCCGTCTTTGTCTATACTAGTATTACTAAACAAAAATTTATCCATTACCTTTTCTAAATAATTTTTTTCGTCTTTGGAACCAAAGACAATTTTTTTAGAAAAATTAAAATTTAAAAATTCAGGAGAATATTCATTATTACAATTTACAATAGCTGTCTTGTCAATAGATTTATGATTTATTATTTTTGTTTTTTGATTAGCCACATATTCAAAAACGTCCAACTTAGCTTGTTTATACGCATCAAACGAGCCATGAGATTCAATATGTTCTGTATATAAATTAGTCAACATCATTATGTCATAATTGATGAAACTATGACGATATTGCAGACGTCCTTCTGAAGTTGTCTCAATAATCGCCACATCACACTTCTTATCCACCATTTTACGTAAATACTTTTGAATTTGCATGCGACCGAGCATGGTCATTTTTTGATTATTCAATTTTTCTTCTCCTGCCACATAAAAATCTATTGTGGAAAGAGAACCAACTTTCAAACCAGCACTTTCCAAAAGTTGTCTCAATAAATAAGTTGTCGTTGATTTACCACTTGTACCTGTAATCCCAATAACTAATAATTCTTCTGACGGATATTTATATTTGAAAGCTCCGTACCATGCAAAAAATAGATGTCTAAAATTTAGAAACTTTTTTGGTATTATTTTTTTTATTATTTTTTTCATATACAGTATTCCTATCTAGTTTCATTTAAATAATTAGAATTTAGTTTATACACAACTCCCTTTGTGATTTTAAAAAAATATGTTACATTATATGAACTGGAGTAAGTCTGAGGGGACTTACTATCTTCAACCTCACCCGCTAGTTGGAGGCCGGTACAAAGTGCAGAGATATGTGCGACTTGCCCGCTTATCAAGCTTAACAAAGGAGGTTGGAGGGCAAGTTAGGCTCCCAATTATTGACGCTTATCTACGTCGGAGCCGGAAGGGTCAAAGTATGGGAAGACTTAGACCTTGATGTCGCATTCTCTGCACTCCTCTTCCCTTTTTATTTTGATATTTAGCTTTTTTTATCATTCAAACTAAGTTCATAAACAATCTGTTCAATCTTCTGAGTCGCCATCTTGGCTTGATCAAATTTATTACGTAAATAACTTGTTAGATTAAATTCAATTAATTCCCCTGTAATTTCTTGAGCCATATTAGCACATTGTCTTACTTTGTCCATGTCTTTTTCAGTCGCAGACTTGATAGCATAGCGATACAATTCTCCTGGCACATCACAAAGACCTCCCACATAACTACGTTCTGGAATTGTTATATTGGTAATTTTCCCAATTTTACCAGTAGTCAAAAATTGGTAAAACAAATTAGCTTCTACATATTCTTCAAGACCAGCTTTGAAAGAACCTTCTTCATCAACCTCTTGATACTTAGAGTATTTCTTCAAAAGACCTTCCAATAAATTTTTACTGTTAGTCAATTTTTCTTCTGCTTCTTTTGTATTATCTCTATGCATGGCAAAAATAGCCCTTTTGGCGTTGTATAAGGCATCGTCTGATGATTTTATCACTTCTCTCCTTACTTCTGAATATTGAAGTAAATTTTTCTTTATACTACTCAAATATTTCTTATCCATCATAATTTCTAATTAAATAAATTAAACTACAAAGACTAACTGAAAAAACCAAACCAAAAGACTACTAATTATCAAAATACTATGTTATAATGTCCTCATAATATTTTGGAAGAAAAGCCACAACCAAAGTATTGACTTTTTTACCAAGTTATTATATCATATAAAACATAATTTTCAACTAAGTAATACATGGTCCGGTAGCTCAGCTGGTAGAGCAGTAGCCTTTTAAGCTAACGGTCGTGGGTTCGAACCCCACCCGGATCACACATTGGGTATCACCACTTTTGCAAGATTCAACTTTTGCTATAATAGGTGAAAAATCCGGTGTTCCATCTTCCAAATCTTGGTAAGTAGGAATACCCCTAAAAACAAGCTGAAATAGTGCTTGTTTTTTTGTAATATTTGGCTCATTTAAGAGCAATTGTCTAGGGTGTTCCAACAATTGACTGGCAAATGATTTAAACAGGTCAAAATCTTCTGCGTTCTTATTATATTCAGCCAATTTTATTTGCACAGATTCTATCTCTTTATCTAACTCATCAATTTGTGCTTCGAAACTCCTAATTATTTTTTCACTTGAAACCTTTAAAATATTTTGAATTAGTAGGTCTCTTTTTTTCTCGAGTTTTTGTACTTCTTTATTAGCCGATGAAGTCATAATATTACGCTCATCATTTTTTTGAAGCCAAATCTTTTTTAAAGAAGACATAGCCTTATCAATAATATTTTTTTCAAATTTAATACTATCCAAACTATTTGTTAGAGTTTCATCTAGAGTATCTCTGGCTATACCAAAATATTTGTGACCTTTAGAACAATGATAATACGGATATTTGGTACCAAGCTTTCCTGTAGAAAAACTACCTGACAATGGTCTTTTACAAATAGAACAAGACACCACCCTACGATTAGGGAATTCAGGATTATTAACATTCAAAGCTCTAAAAACTCTATCAGGATGATAATCATATAGAACTTCAACTCCCCCTGTTTTTTCATTTTCACGTATAAATACTTTACCACGATTAGCACGGTTGAATGTATTGTAATCCACTAGACCGTCAAAATTAGCTTTTATGGGCTTATAATTAGTCCAGCGGTGAATTGTTATACCACAATAGACAGGCCTTTGTATGAACCGTTGTACTTGCTTAGGATTGAGCTTAACACCTCCCCTTTGCCCAATAATATTTTCATGTGCTTCGTCCCAAACGTTTTGTGTTCTACTCCTATAACCCATAGCATTTATAATCTTTGCTATCTCCTCATCACTGTGTTCACCTGAAGCTCTTAATTCAAACATCTTTACTATATTTTTAGCTTCCTTTTCATTGGGTATAAGTATTGTTTTCTTTTTACTACCAACTAATATTTTTGAATTCTTATATCCATAGTTTGGTACAGACACTCTATAACCAGCTCTTACACTTTCAATTTCAGCCCCAATAACCCTAGTCAAAATATTTCTAACTTCATCGCTAGAAGTTTCAGCTTTGATATTCTCAGCTACAGTACTAGGACTAAAACTACTCCAAGGGAAACTAATCCCAAGATGTTCTAAAGTATTTACACTGCTTTGAATCATTCCATAGCTATCTACCATTTCTACTCCATGTTCTGTAAAAAAATTTTTGATAGTTTGATAAGAATGTGCTCCTCCTCTGGTGACTCTATCAATATCACGAAATATTATATACTGCACAAGACCAACATTCTCTTTTATAAAAGAATAAAGCGCCATAAGACGCTTTCTTTCTTCTCTTTTTCTACCAGACTCTGTCTCACGATAAACTCCAATGACAGTGAAACCACGTCTTTGTGCAATCTCTCTACAAAGTTTCTCTTGTTGACCCAGGCTTTCATTTTGTTGTGCTTGTTTATCTGTAGAGACCCTACAATAAATAAGACAATTCTTTGTTGTTTTTTTCATATTTTTTAAATTAATAATAAATCAATAATTTAGTTTTTTATTTATCATTGTCTGTAGTTTTATCAGACATGATATGAACCCAACGGTCATATATTATACCAACAATTTGCTCCACAGCTAAATCAGCAAAATCCTCTATAGGTATGCCGTTTATCAAATTGTCTATATCTTCCATTGGGTTCATAAATAAAACTTATAATAGATTCAAAATATTCTCAAAGTTAGTGTCATTAGTGTCATCGGTGTCATTTTTAATAAATTTTGAGTTAGTCCTAAAGATAATACTTCTTTTTCTTTGGTCTCGAGATTTGATAATGTCTATACCGTAGGTAGCCAATAATGGCGTAATAATTGTAAGTTTTTTACTCATCCTAACGGCGTCTTTTGGCCATGCATAATCTGATTTATTTTCATCACCAAGAATAAATTTTCTTCTCGCTAAGTTAGTCAAATACTCGTACATTGCGCTAGGTTCAAATATTTGCTCTGTTTCATCCACATCATCAAACAAATGCAAAATAGTATCTGCTAACTTATCGTTTTGAATGGCAGAACCATTGGCCTCTAGTATGTTTTTTTCATAAACAGAAACAAACTCATCAGGCTCCATATCTAAATAGATTGCAACAGCCTTACCAATCAGGGTATAATCTGCCATTCTTTTCATATCGTTTTTTTTTATACTTGGTAATAACTTCAATACAGCAACAGTCAAATCTAACAATCCCCCCAAAATAGCCGGTCTATCTTTTTCAAATTCCTCCCAGATATCACTTTCAGTTTTTCTATCCTTTGGCAAAATTTGAGCACACTCTAAAACAATACTTCTCTCTAATAAGTCAGGCTTTGTGACTACATTGTTGATTCCATTGATACCAATAGCACATTGTATATCTCTCAACACATCATTATTATCTGAAAATAACTCTCTGGAAGTGTGTGCAAATCCCGTTATAGCTTTACACAACAAGTCTGAGTGATTTGATGTTAGATACGTTAGATTATCAAAAAAACAAACTCTATTGTGGTCAAACATTTGTATAAGTTCTTTCTTGTTGTTAGAAAAATCTAAAACATTATTCACTGATGGGTCAATCAAAAGACGTAACATTTTAAGCAGTGTAGTTTTTGAGCTTCCTTGCAAACCATGAACAATCAAACCTGGGACAGGTAAATTTGACATAAGAATAGAAACAAGAAATGCATAAACAAGAATAATATAGTCTTGGTCCACAAAATTCAAATACTTGTTTAGTAACTTTATATCTCCGCCCACTACTGGATCCAAATAACACTTACTATGTTCATATTTTATAAATAAAATAGGAGGATTTTCTACTACTGACCAAGAACTGTCTGTTATCTTAATAGCTCTCCACTTGTCATCACACATATCCAACCATATCTCATTACTTTTTTTTCGTACCATACGATTAGATAATTCATACATATTGCCTTCAAAAATAGCTTTAGCTCTCAACAAACCAGCGACTTCTTTTAATTTACTCTCTGCTAAAGTTTTACCAAAAATTTCATAATTGACTTTGTTGGCAAAACTATTAAATTTCCTGTTCCTCGCAGAAATAGGAAATATTTCTTTATGACCATTAATCTCAACTTGTATAAATGGTGCTTCATATTGATTATGAAAAATCACACCTATCTTTTCCATTTCGTGAACAATCTGAGTACTCTCAGTTATTTTTCTTTCTTTTTTAGTTGTCTGTTCACCACTTTCTCTTTTAGATAATTCAATCTTAGAGATACTCTCAAAGACTGACCTTAATTCTTTTTCATCAAGAGGTGGGACATTCTTTTCCTTATTCCAAGATACAACTTGTTGCCAAATTTTTGCTTCCCAAAGATCTAAATCAGATTTAGACAACAAATATCCTATATATTTAGCAGCTGAATCATTTCTAGCACCAACAGGATTAATATCTTGACTAAATTCATGCCAATTTGTTTTTACTTTAGAGTCTTTTTCTAATTCTTCCAACAACCAATCTGGTAAATCAGTTAAATCTTCAAAGGAAGAACGCCACTCATACTTATTGCCACTAGCATGCAAGGAAGGAGGAGCTATTATATAACCCCCATCCCCTCTTATATCTACCAATTCTCTAATCTTGCGAGCTGAATTGTTAACTACAAATCCAGGATGTTTATAATAGTAATGCCACCCTCCACCTCCAGACTTAGAGAATAGTGTTGGAGTTAAACCTTCGGTACTTCCATCTTTCTCTACGTCTACTACCACTAGTCCAGAAACCTCTCCAGTTACTATTCCTATATTTGCTTCTGGATACAACGTAAACCATTTTTTGATTTCCTTTTCCGTAGGAAGTCTTTTTTGATATTCGGTCCATGGAATATATGGTTTTTTATCATTTCGTACAGGAATGATTGAATACCCTCTTTCTAAAAGTTCTAGAGCTTCTTTTTCGTTTTCTCTCATATGTTTGAGATAATTAAAAATAATCAACTACTTTTTGTTAATAGTTTGATACTATTTTATACCTAATCTCCCATTCTGAGATGAACATTGATTTTATGATTTTTATTAAATTTTATGCTATAATAAGCCAAAATAAAAATCAGAATTTATATTAAAAATTCTGATTTATACAAAAAAATAACTTAATAAAGAAGTTTTTTAGATAATTTTTTATTTTTCAAAAAACTTTATTTTTCTCCTTATGATAAAATTAAACTCTACACAAAAATAAGAGAAGCTAAATTTCTAAAGTTACGGATTTATTCTTTATTTTACCCCAAGGTGGTGATTGCTCAGTAGTTAAATTTCTTTGAATATTTCTTTTTACAGCGGATAAAATATTATAAATCTGGACGTCAGTAAATTTTATACTTCTTTCATCTCTATACTGAAGTAAATTAGCTTTGATATCTGAAAGTTTTATAGGAGTGTGTAAGGGTTCAGAAATCAAACATTTTATAACCCTATAATTTCTACTACTTGAATACATCCTCATTTTATTATCTCCAAAACATAAATAATTATCTTTTATTTTTAGTTCACTCTTACTATTTTGTTTTTGTAACCAATCTCTATATGCCCTAATTCTTTTAGTAGTAATATAAACCTTATACTTTGTTACACTACCCTCAGATATTTTTTCATAATCTTCCCCACAGACTTTTGGTGATTTATCTTTATCACCCAATGTCGCTGAATCTAATATCTCCAACATTATTTCTAAAAATCCTGGTTCTTTAAATAACAAAGGCGTACACGGAGAAAAATCGTATAATTGTTTCATACCAAAAACAACAGGTCTATTATGACCTAAATCATTCCCAGTAATTGGATTTGTTCTAAAATCTTCTAAAAAATCTAGAAGTGTAAACATTCGAGTATAATCCATGCTAATATTATATTAAGAAAATACTATTAAATCTTTTGATTTTTTTATTGCTATTTAAAATGTTAATTATTTTTGTCGGTATCTGACAACTCTTCAAATTTATTCGCCATTGTTGGGTTACCACGCGTGAGTCTTTTAATTGTTAAATCTTCTGCTTTATTATTGGCGAGACGAAGGTTATTTTCAGACGACAAAAGAGCATCTTTAGTTTTCTGGAGATGGTCTATGGTTTTGTCTATTTCTTGGATAGCTGTTTTAAAACGGTTAGAAGCAATCTGATAATTTTTGGCAAAACCTTCTTTAAACTTATTCATATTTTCCTCAAAGTTGGTAATGTCAACATTTTGATTCCTTACCAAAGCAAGCTCTGCTTTATATTTAAGTGAGTTCATGGCTGCGTTACGTAGCAAAGTTATCATAGGAATAAAAAATTGTGGACGAACAACATACATTTTTGAATGTTTATGGGATACGTCGACGATACCAGAGTTGTACAGCTCGTTTTCCGCTTCCAAAAGTGATACAAGAACAGCGTACTCACACTTCTTCTCTGTGCGGTCTTTATCAAGCTCGCGTAGAAAGTCTTCATTCTTTTTCTTGTTGGTGGTTTCGTCAACCTCGTTTTTCATTTCGAACATAATAGAAATGATTTCATTGCCAGCTTCATCGGTTTCGCGATAAATGTAATCACCCTTACTACCAGTTTTTGCGTCATTGTCTTTTTCAAAATATGCATTCTGGAAACCAGTCGCACGAAGCTTGTTAAATTCGTTCTCACAATGTTGTTCTAGTGTTTCACCTACCATTTTTGTTGAAAGTTTAACTTTCATGTCTTTACGAAGAGCAATTTCTTCGTCTTTCATCTTGATGATGTCGTCCTTGGTCTTGAGCTCAGTGGCATACTTTTCCTTTAACGATGTCTCAAGTAGATGTTTCTCGGTATCTTTACTTTTCAACTGGCTGGCAAGTTCGTCACGTTCTTTCTCAATTCTATTGACTGCTTCTGTGACAGCAAGTTTTTTCTCAAGCTCTGTATTATTAAGTTTTGATTTCATTTCCGATAATTCGGATTCTTTCTTAGCATCAAGTTCAGCTAGTTCATGCTCTTTGTTAACCTTTAGTTCGGCTAACTCAGTCTCTTTCTTTGCAAGATTTTTTTGTAATATATTTGTAATATTAGCCTCGGCGAGTTTGACAGCATTTTCTTTTTCTTTTTCCGCCATGTCTAATCGCTCTCGCAATTCTTCCTCAAATTGATGATTTCTAACTTGCTTAAGAATATCAGCAAAACCAGCTTCATCAACTTTGAAGGCTTTTTTACAATGTGGGCATATAATTTCGTTCATATTGTTTTTTTATTATGTTATAATTTTCCACCAGAAATATCGAAAAATCTCTCAAAGAAGCTTGTCAATTTACTCAGTACACTTTCACGCTTTTGAGTTCGCTCACCAGTTGGAGAAAATCTTGATACAGGAGGTAAAACTTTGGTTATGGCTGTACCAGTCGTCGCTACACTACCATCACGGAAAGCATTTTTTACAAATGTATAAGTCGCATCGTAATCAAGATTTTCATTGGCTATAATTTTTTCAAGCTCCTCAATCTTTTTCTTGTCCACAAATTTTTGCCAATCGTCATCAACTACCGAATGAATATCAAGTGAAGTGATAAACTGGTTAATAAGGTCTTTTTTATTGCGTAATTCAATACTGGAGTCTATCGCTTTATTGATATCAACCAAAATCTCACGATTCTTGTTGTGGTCTTCATGGTATCTCTTGATGAGACCTAACACAAAATCAATATTTATTTCTACCTGCTTGATAAGCTCCATTTCAAACACCAAGTCATCATTAATATTTTCTTGGTCAACTTCTATCCCCTTACGGAATTCTGTATAGAGATCAATATACATACTGTGATAATCCTGAACATCACGTTCAGTCAAAATTTCATTTCCAGTAAATTCATCAAAAGTTGTCAAAATATTACGCACTCGCAAAATACCACCATATAGTTTTATAAAATCTTTTTGGTTTTGTTCTCCAATAATCAGTTCACCAACTGGGAATTTTTCAGTAAGCTCTGTCACCATACTGGTGTACCCGCGCACCTCTTTATCACCGTCTTTGTAACCGTTGTAATACTCCTCGTATGATTTGAGAAGTACAATTCCACCTGCTTCTTTATCACCAAAGAGAGCAATAGATTCGTTTGTTGCTTTCTCTAGGTTACGGAAACAAACAATATTTCCAAAAGTCTTCACACTATTTAAAATACGATTTGTACGTGAGAATGCTTGTAGGAGTCCATGTAATCTCAGATTTTTATCTACCCATAAAGTATTGAGAGTTGTCGCATCAAAACCAGTCAAAAACATATTGACTACAATCAGAACATCAATCTCACGATTTTTTACTCTCAAGCTCACATCTTTGTAATAATTTTGAAATTTATCTGATGAAGTATCAAAAGAAGTGCCAAACATTGCGTTGTAATCAACAATAGCATTCTCCAGAAAGTCTCTTGAACTTACGTCAAGTCCGCTTGTGTCCTCGGAATTTTCATCTATCATTCCATCGGCATCTTCATCGTTTACTCCAAAACTATAAATTGTTGCTACCTTAAGTTTTTTATCGCTCGGTACATTCGTAAGTTGTTTTTTGAACTCAGCATAATATTTCTTGGCAACATCAATAGATGAAACTGCAAAAATAGAATTAAAACCAGCCAGTCTTCTGTCCTTTAGTTTATAAAAACTATTTCGTTTAGTCTTTTGGTCAAAATGTTCACGAATATAATTAACAATATTCGTCAATCGTTCGGGTGATGCGAGCACTGCTTCACGGTCAATATCTCTAACCTGAGCATCTTCAATGTTTTCAGCTTCATGCACGGTAGAAACATAATCAACTTTAAAAGGTAAAACATTTTTGTCAGAGATTGCATCCACAATAGTGTAAGTATGTAGTTTTTCACCAAATGCTTGTTCAGTGGTTTTCAAGTCTGGTCGTCCACTAGTGGATGCGTTCACAGCAAAAATAGGTGTACCAGTAAAACCAAAGAGATTGTAATTCTTGAATGTTTTTGTAATTGCAGCATGCATATCCCCAAACTGTGAGCGATGGCACTCATCAAACACAAGAACAATATGTCCATCAAAAATTGTATGATTTTTATTTTTACTTATAAATCTATCTAATTTTTGAATCGTGGTAATAATAATTCTAGAGTTTTTGTTTTCCAATTGTTTTTTCAAAATAGCAGTACTGGTATTACTATTAGCAGCACCTTTCTCAAACTTGTCATATTCACGCATTGTTTGGTAGTCCAAATCTTTTCGGTCAACCACGAACAAAACTTTATCAACATATTGTAATTTACTTACAAGCTGAGCTGTTTTAAAACTCGTCAGGGTCTTGCCTGAGCCTGTTGTGTGCCAAATATATCCACCAGCCTCTACCGTGCCTAACTTTTTATAATTCGTACTTACTTCAACACGACTCAAGATTCTCTCCGTTGCTACTATCTGATATGGTCGCATTACCAAAAGTTGTTTATCTGTTGTAAATACACAGTATTTTGTCAAAATATTCAAAAGTGCATGTTTAGCAAAAAAAGTCTTGGAAAAATCCATCAGGTCTATAATAGGTCGATTCGTAGCATCTGCCCACCAACTGGTAAATTCAAAACTACTACTGGTGCGTTTACCTTTTTTCAAAGCACCTTCAATAGATTCTTTTATATGTTCTGAACGTGTCGTATTACTGTAATACTTGGTGTGTGTACCATTGGAAATAATAAACAGTTGAACATACTCAAAAAGCCCTGAAGAAGCCCAAAAGCTTTCACGTTGATAGCGATTGATTTGGTTGAATGCTTCTACAATGGCTACACCACGACGTTTGAGTTCCACATGAACCATAGGCAACCCATTTACAAGAACAGTAACATCATAACGATTAGAACGCTGTCCTTCATCTGTCGCATACTGGTTTATAACCTGCAAGCTATTGTCGTGAATATTGTCTTTTTTGATAAGGTATATATTCTTGATTGTGCCATCGTCACGAGTTAGATTTTTAATATGGTCTTCTTGAATTGTGGAGGTCTTTTCGGCGATGCTTTGATTTGGGTTGGCAAGCTCACTGGCAAAAAACTGTTCCCATTCATTATCGGTAAAAGTGAAACCATTGAGTTTCTCCAGTTGCTTACGCAAGTTCAATACTAAATCAGCTTCAGAGGTGATAGTAAGATACTCATAAGCTTGTGTCTCTAGTTGTTTGATAAAAGCCCGCTCCAAATCAGCCTCACTTTGATAGTGAGCGACACGCACGCTATCTGCCACATACTCACCCACGACAGTGCTTTGGGAATTTTCAGCTACTAAATTGTATTTTTTATTATTTGGCATATTCTTTGAATGTTAAAAGTTTCCCTCGATAGTACTCATATTGCGACCTGCGAGCTGAAAGTTCAGCCGGTAAACCGATTGAAATATCGTTCACGAGTGCATCAAATTTGTCTAAAATTGATACAATTCGTTCTTGTTCTGCGAGCGGTGGAACTGGGATTTTAATTTTTTTTAATTCTGCCATCGGAATACTCATGACAGGAGAACCAACAATTTTATTTTCAATTTGTTTTTTTGCAATTATAGAATTAAGGAAAAATAACAAAAATTTTGAATTTACCACCTTTTGATTTGGTTTGATTACATACACTCCTTCTTTTATATTCCAATTCTCCGGTTTCTCTTTTACTAAAGCCGTTCTACCAATTGTTCCCGTTCCAGAAAACAAAACATCGCCAACCTCCAAATTGGATCTATTATTTATCAATCTTAACGCTTCATTATTTACTCTATCAGTTTTTTCAAAAAATGTAACATTTAAGCCATTTATTTCACGAACCGTAACATAATAATTTTTAGCGTCTGGGGTATTTAAAACAAAGTTTTTACGTGGATTCAAGCCTGTTTTAAGTGATAAAATGATATCGCCCAAGGCCTCCTGCTTAACGTTTTCGTCAAATACAAATAGTCCAGAACGATAATGCTCATACTGCTTCTTTCTAGCTTCTAGCTCTGCTTCTAGCTCTGCTTCTAGCTCTGCTTCTAGCTCTGTAAAACTATTAAGAATTTTGACAATTTCTTCTTGGATTGCAAGGGGTGGGAGAGGAATTTTGATTTTTTCCATTACATTACTCATAATCTTTGGGTTTCCCATACCAGAACTTACATATTTTTTAGAAACTGTAGCCAGAATATATGAGAGGAACTTCATATTTACATCGTCAGCTTTAGCTTTCAAAAGTCCACAGACATTAGTAATACTAAACTTTCCATTACGGTAAAAAATTGAACCAGCGTATGCTCCGTCAGTTGTCCAAGTTAAATACTCACCATCATAGTCATAAGTAATGATGCGTCCAAAAATACCATCATCTGATGTTTGAGATGAATATACTGGATACTTACCGGCATTATCTTTCAAATAGTCTTTTGACATGACTCTACCACGATTGATTTGGCATATTTCGCCAATGTTCTTAGACTTCACCCCATTTGGACAGAGTTCGGAAATTAGTTTTTCGATTTTGTTTTTTCTATTTTTCATAATTAAAATGGAATATCATTAGAATCTATTTCATCATCTTCAACATCTTCTTGTTCTAGATTATCTAAATAATCTACATCTGGTTCAAATTCGGCTTCTAAATCAGCACCATATTTTCCAACCGCATCCACATACATTCTATCTACTTGTTTATTAAATTGTTCCTTATCAGCAAGAAAATCATTTAACTTAAAATAAATACTCTCGTAAATGATTTGTTGTGCTTTATTCGGTAATTCTGCTTCGCTATATTTATCAATCTCGAAATCTGCCTCGTAGGCATGATTGATTAAATTATGGATGTCATTTGCGGTTATTTGCTCAATTCCAAGCATCTTCTTATCACGTCTAAAACTACCTTTATTATTTTTAATTTCTAAATATTTCATACTCATTTTTTATAATTACCATACATTTTTCCTCTATCTTCGTAAGCTTGTGTTCCAGCCTCTAAAGCATTGAGTAAAATAATGTGACTTTCAATAGATTTACTTTTATCAGTTGTATAAAAATCTTTTTCACCTGGGGACCCTGAATATATATAGTATTTATCTTCCCCTTGTTCTATTTCACGTCGCGTATAAACAACGTAATCAGGCTTGAGTAACATACCTACTGTATTATTATGTGTCACAACAACTACAGGGAGTTCTTCAGATATTTCTTTAAGAATTTTATTTACATTTTCTTTTAAGAAAACGTTATCAAACGAAGATTCGGGTTCATCCACTAAAAGCATTTCATACTGACGAGCATCGTGAAGTTTTTGAAGTAAGTTAAACTCTGTCATTTCCCCTCCAGAGACTGGTTTATCATACTCATTTAGAACTTGATACCGTACCTTACAGAAGTACTTGTATAGACTTGCACGTTCTAGTTCTTTGTTTGAGAGCAAACCAAGGTATTTAAATGGATTTTGATAATGGTGAAATGCATCCTTAAAAGGAAGAATCGATTTGCTTTCATTTTTAACTTCTAACGCCCCCTTAAAAGGACCAACCAAAGCTTCAATAGTAAATTTACCTTTTTTATCCTTATGAATTGACTGATTCTTCCTGACCGCCTTAGCTATTGCATTGAATCTACGAATTTTCTCTTTTTCAATTTTAATGTCAGAAAAACTCAAGTCATTGTTCTTTATTGCAGGTCTGGAACTACGTAACTGTAGTTTTTTAGAAACTTCGTCGACTAGTGTGTTTACCCATTCTTTTTTCAATTTTTCAAGTGCCTCACTTTTGAGTTTTAGTGCAAGTTCTTCTAACAAAGCCTTCATCGACTCATCGGACAAGTGCTTATTTATTATCGCCTTATGATTGGTTTCTTCCAATAAAGTTTTAACTGCCGTTATTACTAGTTTAAGAGTTTCGTATTCCTTGATAACAAATTTTTTTCCTTTAAAAAGTGACGCTTTAGAATATTCATCTTGAAGTTTTTCACTTTGTGCATATTCAATTAATGATGTGACATACTCTTCAACGTTATGAAGCGTAGCTTTTCTATCAATCTCTAGAACATCTTCAACCACTGGCTTAAATACATCCAAGTATTCCTCTCTAGTTAAGCTTCTTTGTTTTTCTAGCATTTTATTGAATTTACCTTCACCAATTCTGACTAGTTCAAACTGTTTTATATACTTAATATCACTTTCATCATATCCAAAAGTCTCTTTTATTTTGTCTAAAAAATAAGTTTTGCCTGATGAACGATTACCTAAAATTACATTAAGTCCTTGAGAAAGTTCCTGTCCATCTCCAAATATTTCAAAAAAATCATGCTTTTCAGAATGTGTAAGGAACACCTTATTTTTATCTTGCAATGCTGATTTTATTGCACTCAAAGTCACTTCCTCTGCATTTGTTTTTATATATGTTTGCCTTCCCTGCACCGAAGAAACAACGAGCTCAGATTTAATCCTTACATCACTAAATAAAACAGGTACAAGAGCACTATCTTTTTTTATTTGTCGATAAAATCCTTTTGGACTTGATACCTCACCAGTGGTTATGTGACCATTTAGTGAGTCAATATGTATTTGTCCAACCTTGGGTTCTTTGTCATTATGTGGTATCAAAAGGTATTGGCTTAAATCACCAAAAATTTCTAAAAGTTTTGTTTTTTTTATCTTCCCATCTCTGTTGTGTTTATCTTCTATTAAGGCACACTTCCTGTCGAAGTCTTCAAGGTTATCGTTTTCTGCAATAAGTAACAAGTGTCCATCTTCATAATCTATTTCAATACCTGGTAATACTTTAACTTTTTCAAGTTCATTCACAATCTCATTAAACTGTTCAAGGTTAAACAGATTATGATTTGTAATAGCAACCACATTCAAACCCGTAACGTCAACATATTCTTTAAATTTTGGGACATCAAAAATAAAATCCACATCTTTACCATAAGGCGCTGCTATAGTATGAATATGTAAGTCTATTTTTTTCATACAATTATCTTACTCTTTCAATATCATTAATAATATCATCAATCGCGATGCGAAGTTTATTTTGTCTGGCGACAATCCCCTCAATTTTTTTATTGAGTTCTGTTATATCCACTACTTCACGAGTATCCTCACCTACTACATAACTTGATACGGCAATATTATAATCATTTTCAGCAATAGTTTTATTATCAACGAGCTTGGCAAAATACTCTGCATCTTTACGAATGGTGAATGCTTCCAAAATCTTTTTGCGATTTATTTCACTCAATTTGTTTTTGTTACCACCACGTACAAACTCTGTAGAGGCGTCTATAAACAAAGTCTTATTATCTTTTTTACTTTTTTTGAGAATGATAATACAGGTAGCAATAGTAGTACCAAAAAATAAATCTGGTGGTAACTGAATTACAGCATCGATATAATTGTTATCTACCAAATATTTTCTTATTTTACCTTCCGCACCACCACGATAGAGCACACCAGGAAACTCAACAATCGCCGCTGTGCCACTAGTAGAGAGCCAAGACAGCATATGCATTGTAAAAGCTAAATCAGCCTTACTCTTTGGAGCCAATACACCCGCTGGAGAAAACCGTGGGTCATTGATAAGAAGTGGATTCGCGTCCCCCTCCCAACGGATTGAATAAGGAGGGTTGGAAACTATAGCATCAAAGGGTTCTTCATCCCAATGTTTTGGGTCCATGAGAGTATCACCATGAGCAATATCAAAATTATTATAGTTGATGTCGTGCAGGAACATGTTGATACGACACAGATTATAAATGGTAAGATTTATTTCCTGTCCATAAAATCCCTGTCGTACATTTTCCTTACCAAGAACTTTGGCAAATTTGAGAAGTAATGAACCAGAACCACAGGCAGGGTCATAAACTTTATTTACTTCTTTTTTTCCAACTGTTGTTATTTCAGCAAGTAGTTCACTAACTTCTTGTGGAGTAAAAAATTCTCCTCCAGACTTACCTGCATTTGCGGCATACATCGTCATTAAATACTCATAGGCATCACCGAAAGCGTCTATGGTGTTATCCGAATAATTACCAAGCTGTAGGTCTCCGATAGATTCAAATAGTTTTGTAAGCTGTTGATTCCTTTTTTCAACAGTGTTTCCTAATTTATTTGAGTTTACATCCAGGTCATCAAACAAACCTCTGATATCATCTTCACTACTCGAACCTTTTGCTGAGTTTTCAATATTACGAAAAACCTTAGTAAGAGTTTCATTGAAGTTAGCGTCATTACGAGCATTTTTTCGAACATTCACAAAAAGCTGACTTGGCAAAATATAAAACCCTTTTTCCTTTACAGTATCGGCTCGACCGAATTCAGCTTCTTTATCAGAAAGTGTAGCATAGTCAAAATCTTTTTTTCCCGCACGACGTTCATCAGCATTGATATAGTTAGTCAAATTTTCACTAATAAAACGATAAAAAAGTATTCCTAGCACATATTGCTTGAAATCCCAGCCGTCTACACTTCCTCGTAGATCATTGGCAATCTGCCAAATAGCACGATGAAGTTCGGAGCGTTCTTGTTCTTTAGATGTGTTTAATTTTTCTTCCTTATTGGTCATAGTGTGTATTTAACTAAGTTGACTACAATAACCACAAAAAAATAGGGATTTTGATAAGATTACTAAAATCTACTTATTTACTATTATTTTGTATTTATTTTACTACTTTACTTCACATATATCAAGTTGCTATAAAACAAAAACAACTTCGCAAGGAGGGGTAGCAAAGTTGTTTTTGGGGGTCGAAATAATCGACACAGAAATTATAGCAAAAATCACATTACAAGTAAATCTACTTTTTTGTAGTTTTACTCAAGTACACTAGATTTGGAATCATCAATAGGTACAAAATTGGTAAAGCTATGTACCAATATTCATGTGCTCTTGACGATGGTGCCGAATAAAAAAATATAGGAGCATAAATAAGTAGAGGTAATATCCAAGAGTTCACAACAAGTACTTTGTAAATCCATTTTTTATTCGTAAATAGACCAAAGAGGGTTATAGCTAACAGACCAGAGTTAGACAAACAAAGTAATATATTAATAAAAAAACTGTTGGAGTAATAGCTATCTGATAAGGAAAACTTATCAATGTACCCAACCAATATTAATAATATACCATAGTACACTAACAAAGAGTTTACATTTATTGGTCTACCTTCAGTTTCACTTTCTTTTATAGAAATCCCACACTTACCACAAAAATTTGCAGAAGTGTCTAAGACCTCTCCACAAGCAGAACAATTATTTGTTGTCATATAATTTGTATTCAATCAAACCTATAAGACCTACTGCTAAAAACCAAATAAACCAAGTATATTCCCAATCAAATGGTGTACGATATGAAAGTTGAGAAGCTATACCAAGTGCTGCTATAAAAACAACTAAAGGTAAAACAATAGTAAGAATTGTTTTTTGAACATTATTTATTTTTTTCATATTAGGCTGTTTAGTTAAGTTAGTATTATCGACTATAGTAGGTACCATATAATTTTTTAATAAAGTTGTTCCACAGTTTTTACAAAACACCTGATTATCTAAATTAGGAACTGTAGTACAACTAGGACAATATAGTTTGTTAGTCATAATCAAAATTTAAGTAAATAAAAAAGGGATGGTCTAGAGGCTTACCCACAACAGACTTCCCCGAAAGGTTATCCAATTGTGGACTCAGACCACCCCTTTCATCCCGCAATTGGGAAAAAGTGGTAGTAACCTTTCGTAAAAAATGTTGTTGTGGGTAAGCACAATTATATTATCATGACCGTAATCTAAAATCAAGCCAATGACAGCTATGACAGTAACTCTCCTATAAGCTCCGAAGCTTCTGACTTAGTCATAATCTCTAAGTTAGCTAGCCTGCTTTCTCTATCATCTTCATCTTCTACCTTTTCTACAATAAGAGTTTTGAGCAAAGCTTCCTGTCTTTGGGTGATACCATGTGTTCTATGCCACTCATCATATTCAGCCTTTACAGTCATATTATTAATTTCACCCTCAGTTGGGATTCTTTCTTCTTTGTAAGAATAATCTACAAGAGTCTCCGTTATTTCCTCAGCAGGAGTTGGTTTGAAATTAGATAACACTACTATCCAAGCTAGTATGTTTCTTAGACACTTTGACATAGCTCGTGTTTGGGACATCGACTTGAGTTGAAAACTTGGTTTATCTTCCCAGTTTTTTTCATCCCTAAAACAACTAGCTTCAGCACCTGAAATTATAGTACTATTTTGATAAGCTACTGCCCGAGCATCATAGCCAAAAGCTTTGTTTTCATTGGTAGTACTTTTGGTCCATTCTATGCCAGTTGTGATGTTATAAAACCTAGCGAGAGTTTGCCAATCCTCTAACGTCAAATATTGCTCACCTTTGATTAAAACTTTATTGTCCTTACTAGCTATAACACTCATGAGGGCCTTGGAAGCCTTCTTAGCGAATAATAAAACCTCTTCTGGGTCTTTCTCACTAAGATAGACTGGCAGAGTCTCTAAAGCCTTATCTGGAGCTTTGAAAACTGTATCTGTATTACTCATATGATTTATAAATTAAGAATTAAAACCAATAGTTAGGATGTCACTAACAGCAATTGGTTGATTATTTTGTACTCGACTATTTTGACACTCATAGCAAAGTAGTTTAGAAGGATTGTAGTCAAAGTATCTGACTATTGGTCCTGTTATCCTATAGTGGCCACAAGAAGTACACTTAAGTAAATCTGCACTGGCAAACTTCCACTCCCCTCTTTTAATAAAACTAATCATGATTGGCGTAAGGATGCTTAGATTGTGTCGGGCATACTGATTGAGTACACGTTGTTTCTTTGGCATAAAAAGAAATTTAAGAGTTAAACCTCGGTTCTACTTGGGTCTCATAGAACAGATGGACTTTCTTGGGATAAGAGCCTATCTTATTACCACTCTCATCCAACTTATCTACAAAAGTAATAGAGCAAATCGACTTTTCGCCTTTTTTTACTTTGTAGTTTTGTTCTGACCATTTCCTAAAGGTCAAACAATTAGTAAAGGGGTCATAAGCCTTGGCAGCTTTTTTGCCAAAACGCTTACGTATTTCTTCCCTTACCTTTTCAGCAGTTTTTGGTGAACCGCTGTAGTTAGAGATATTGTTCATATGCTATTGTTATTAAAAATAAAAATACCTCCAAATGGTTGGAAGTAAATAGCAATGAAATAGTTTTTTTGTTTGAAATCGCCGAAGAGGCGGAAGTAATAATTGGAGGGGGTGGGGGGTCCTTCTTTTAGGGTGGTTAGCTTATTATTGGTACCATAGGAAAGAAGGTCTCTTACTTTTTTATATCATTTTTTATTTATATCCTTTCCTACCTAGGTACTCGAATGAAAACCTTATCTAGTCAAGAATAAATCCGAAATATTCCGAAACTACACCACAAGATACTCTTTATGACAGTGATGACAGTAATTATAACAACATATTTATAATACTATTTCACTCCATTCTCTTGACAATAGAACGTTCGTTCCATTATAATAGAAGTATATGGAAAAACAACTAAACAAAATTTACAACTTCTATAAAAAAAATAAACGAATGCCCTCATACCAAGAGATTACGGTACTGTTTTCATACAAATCAAAAAGTACAGCCCATTGGTTAGTAAAAAAACTGATTGATTCTGGCTATATAACAAAAGATAACAAAGGTAAACTTCTTCCTACGAAGAATTTGATAGGTACAGTAAAAATATTGGGAAATGTCCAAGCAGGCTTCCCTTCTCCAGCAGAAGAAGAACTTTCAGACACAATGACACTAGATGACTATTTAATCTCAAATAAAGATGCGACCTATATGCTCAAAGTAAGTGGAGATTCTATGCAAGACGCAGGTATTATGGATGGAGATATGGTTCTTGTAGATAGAACAAAAACACCAAAGGAAGGAGATATTGTCATTGCCGAAGTAGACAATGCTTGGACAATAAAATACTTTCGTAAAAATGGATCAAAAGTATTCCTTGAACCCGCCAATAAAAAATATAAAAAAATCTATCCAGAGGAAGATCTTAAAATTGAAGCCGTTGTCTATGCTGTCATAAGAAAATACTAAGCTATGACTAAGCTCTTTTCTTTGCAATCTTTTCCTCGTGCAATTCTCCATATAGACGGAGATTGTTTTTTTGCTTCCTGTGAAATGGCCAAGAACCCTGCTCTAAGAGGTAAACCAATCATTACAGGTGTCGAGAGAGGTATTGCTTCATCTATGTCCTACGAGGCCAAAGCACTTGGTATAAAAAGAGGTATGCCTTTACACGAAATGAAAAAGCTATGTCCCGATATTATATTTGTACCTTCTGATTATGAAACTTATAGTTTGTACTCCTTTCGTTTGTACAACATTGTACGTAGATATACAGCCTCTGTAGAAGAATATAGTATAGACGAATGTTTTGCTGAATTAACAGGTATGAGAAGACCTCTACATATGTCTTACGAACAAATGGCTTACAAAATAAAAGAAGATTTAGACAAAGAATTAGGAATGACCTTTTCTGTAGGTCTTGCCCCTACCAAAGTATTAGCAAAATTGGCATCCAAATGGAAAAAGCCCTCAGGTTGTACCATTATCAAAGCAAATGAAATTCAAAACTTCTTGCGTGATACAGACATTGATAAGATATGGGGAATAGGCAAACAAACCACAGCCTATTTGAGAACAAACGGTATTTATACCGCTCTAGAATTTGCCAAAAAAGATTGGGAATGGATTGATAAAAATATGACAAAACCACATAAAGAAACTTGGAAAGAACTAAGAGGTGAACTGATAAATGAACTTGATAAAGACAAAAAATCAAGCTACCGCTCTATAAGCAAAACCAAAACATTCACTCCCCCATCCACCGACAGAAGTTATGTTTTTTCTCAACTGTCCAAAAATATAGAAAACGCTTGCATAAAAGCCAGAAGATACAACTTACATACAAAAAAAATATTCTTTTTTCTCAAAACTCAAGACTTCAAATACAATGGTCTTGAATTGAAATTATCCAATAATACAAACAACGCTGTTGATATATTACGAGTAATTAAAGAAAAGTTTAGTGATATATTCAAAGAAAATACACCCTATAGAGCAACTGGTATTTTTTTGCTTGATTTGGACGAAGAAGGTACACAACAATTAGACTTGTTTTCACACCAACCAACAATTGAACGTTTTGAAAGACTTCTTGGAAGTTTAGACGAAATGGCAAAAAAATACGGTAAGCATACTGTCTTTCTTGGTTCAAGTCTAAAAGCGATGCAAGGCGCACATAAGGGTGAAAGAGCTACCAAAGCCTCAAGAAAGTACGAGCTATTCAAAGGCGAAACAGAACGGAAGCGTCTTAACATCCCTTATCTTGGATTGGTCGTTTGAGATTTTTTTAAAAATAAAATTTAAAAAACTCTGTCCATTTCATAATTTCCTTTTCTAAGGTTTTCCAATTTAATTCCAAACTGTTCACAAAAACACACCAATGTATAGTCGGTGTGTTTTTTTGATTATTATACTAATAAATAAAAAGGTTTTCTAAATTAATTATTTATTTTTGTATTGTTGATTTTTATCTTTAATATTTTTCCCCCATGGTTTTATTGGACCATGTCCCACACCAAAAGGTTTTTCTAGACCTAATGCTTTCATGATAGCTTGTGCACCAGCTTTATCACCAGATTTGATCAATTTGTTCATTTCTACATATTGTGAAAAATTACTTTCATTTATTTTTTCTAACAATTTACCTGCTAAAGGACTATTCCCTATTGCAACTTTCCAAGCACTAAAATCATTATTATTTAAAGCAACTTGCACTGCCTTATTTTGTTCCTTGAAAAAAGAACCTTTAGAAACTGAATCATTTTTTATAGGAAGACCAAGTTCTACTCTAATAGCCTCAGCTCCTGCTTTATCACCAGACATAATTAATTTTTTCATTTCTACAAATTTTGGAAAATTACTTTCATTGATTAAACTCAAAATTTGAGAAAACCTTGGATTCTTAGAAACCAAATCTTTCCAAGTTTGATAATCCGTTGTTTCAAAAATCTTTTGCATTTGATCATGTCTTTCTGGATTTATTTTTTTTCCAATTATGTTTGTACTTTTATCAGAAATACCTGAATAGGCATGAGCCGTAGCCGAACCTACTAGAGCCAAACCTAAAGCTGAAATACCAGCTATAGTTAATGTTCTTTTTTTCATATATGCGAAAATTAAAATTATTTAATAAATAGATAAGGTGATATCTCCTATCAATTTATAATACGCAAATCTGGAATATTTTCTTTCAATATTAATCTATGATGAATTAAAATACAGTCACTATCAGCATCATTTTCAAACTTACAATGTTCTTTTGGTTCCAAAAAAAATGGTTTAATTATCTCAGCTTTAATTTTGTTCTCAGACAGAATTTGACCAATTATTCTTATTCTCTGATTAAAATCCAATTTTACAAATCGAGGAATACCTGTATTTGAAATGTCCACAAACCATTTCTTTTGCACTGGATCCAAAATTTGTAATTCTTGATTATTCAAATCTACAAAAATTATATTACCAGCTACAAAACCCATCTCCGGACGATTCCAGATTTCTTGTCTTTTTTCCATCATCTGTCCATAAAAAACCAAATTATTATTGAAAAAAAGTCCTTCTATTTTCTCCCCTGCCCCAAAAACATAAGCACCGCCACCAAGTACAACAGACAAAACAAAATAACTGATTATAATAACTGAAAATCTATAACGATAACCAAACTTAGTATGATGAAAATTGTAATAAGCCAGCACTACAAAAATAAGTGATAATATAATCCAAAAATATGGAATCATCATGACAAAGAAGTTGAATCCTGAAAATCCAGCTCTACTATATAGTTCCCAATCTTCATTTCTCAAATAAAAAATTATGACAGATACAGCAAGAGAGCCAAAAATCACCATCAGAAAAGCAAAAAATGCCCACAAATAACTATTGAACAAAAATCTAAACTTAGAAGTTGGATGTAGTTTCTTCTCCTTTATTACTGCTAAAATTTTATTGCCTATTTCGGTCATATAGTTGACGTTATATATGTTATAAGTGTGCTAAATGTTGTAGATGTTCTAATTGATTTCATTTACAACAAACGAAGTGATTCAACATCTTCAACAATTGCAACATTTACAACATTTCTTTATTCATTTTTTCGTAAATACTAAGAAATTTTTTCTTGGCCCTGTTCATCAATGTACCTACTGTACCCACTGGTTTTTTCAAAATATCAGATATTTCATTATAATCTTTTTCTTCCAAAAATTTCAAAATTAATACTTCACGATATTTTTTGTCCATTTGATCAAGTATTACCTTGACTTCATCTTGTAACAATTTCTTATCAAAATGATCATCGCTATACATACTATCTACCAACTTCACCAAATCATTTTCCTCAAAATATTGTAGTGGACGCACTTTCTTTTTTCGAAATTCACTAATAGTCTGATTGTGTACAATACGATAAGCCCAAGAAGAAAATTTCAAACCAGTATCAAAACTATTTAATTTTAGGAACATATTGACAAATGCGTCTTGTAACACATCTTGGGCATCTTCATATTTTACACCAGATATACGAATTATATATGACAAAAGTTTTTTTTCATATCTTTGGACTAGATACAAAAAATTTTCCTGATTTTCAAGACTCAAGACTACTAATTCATTATCTGTTTTTTCAATAATAGATTCTTCTGAAACAATCATAAAGAGACTTATTTACTAGATATTACGTCTATTATAGGCTTTTTCTTTCGGCAACAGTCGAAAGTCTGTAAAGTCTATAAAGTCAAAAGTGGTACTTTCGACTTTATAGACTTTAGGGACTTTATAGACTATAATATTTACACAGTACAAGTAATAATACCTAAAAAAAATTCTTATGTCTATCAAACTAGGAAAATATCGACACTACAAAGGTAAAGAATACGAAGTTTTGGGAATAGCCAAACATAGTGAAACTTTGGAAGATTTGGTTGTATACAAGCCACTTTATAAACAAAATATGTGTGATTACTGGGTCAGACCTTTAGAAATGTTTTTGGGAGAAGTAGAAATTAATGGCGAAAAAATGCCAAGATTTACTTTTATTTCTAATAATGTTTAGAATGGATATGGACTAGTTGGGAGAATTTACCAAATCCTCTTTTCAAACCAATTGAAAATCTAATAAAACGTGGTTTGAATCCTTTTGAAAAATAAATAATACTCAAAAACAAAAACGGTCTCTCTCTAGAAACCGTTTTTTTATTTTTTACTTATTCTGCCTATTCTGCTTAACTTGCTTAATCTGCTAGTTAAGATATTTTTTTACCATTTGTTCTACTTGAGCATAAGGATAAGCACCATTGATAGCAGTTTTTGTTCCATCTGGTCCAATCAAAACTGAGTAAGGAGTTCCTTGACCACCAGCAGCTTGTCCATCAGCTTCATGTGCTTGTACTACACTGGCAAATTGTTTTGTTTCCAAACAAGTATTGAATTTAGCAACATTTATTCCTACTTCTTTAGCAAAAACTGGTAACAAAGCCTGATCCAAACCGTCGTTTGATGTAGTTTTGTCATATACCATATCAGTAAATTCCCAGAATTTTCCTTGAGCGTTAGCACATTCTAGAGCAAGAGCTTCATTACGAGCTTTTTGGTGCAAACCATCAAGAGGCATGTTACGGTACACCCAACGAACATCATTACTATACTTTTCCATGACTTGTTGCATAGTTTCATGAAATCTCTTACAGAAAGGACATTCTGTATCTGAAAATTCTATAATAGTGATTTTTGCATCCTTATTTCCTCTAATGTGGTCATTTTTTAGATCAACGTCTTTTACATTGATTGCTACTGGTTGTGAAGGTGCATTATTTACATTGTTATCCACGACACTTGGATTGTTAGCTGTATCATTTACTTTGCCAAAAGATAAAGAATTATCCCCACCTTTCAAAAAAAGACCTAGTAAAATAAAAAATCCTAAAGTACAAAGAAGCATAACACCACCTACCAAACCAAATACGAACGTTTGTTGCGGACTCATGACTTCAAAAATGCTTTTTGATGTATTTTTCTCTTCCATATTTTTGTTAGAAGTTAAATAATTAATAAATAAAACATAATTTTAAACTTTGTTTAGTATAGCACGTCAGAAATAAATGTACAATTATGGAAACAATACCAGTTTTCCACATGTTGACTAGTATAGACTAATATAGTACCATAAAAGTATCAATTATTAAATTCTAATTTATCCACATATGGAAGAATCAACTTATCGTCCAAGTCTAATTGGACAAACTGTACCTGACATGGAATTGGAAGCTTACAGTAACAATGAGATTGTCAAAATTAATCCTAGTAAAATGGGAGACAAGTGGTCTATTTTATTTTTCTATCCTGCTGACTTCACTTTTGTTTGTCCAACAGAGCTAGAAGACATGGCTGAAACTTATGAAACATTTAAGTCTCTAAATACTGAGGTTCTAAGCATTAGTACAGACACTGTCTTTGTACACAAAGCTTGGCATGATCATTCTGAAGCTATCAAAAAAGTAAACTATCCTATGTTAGCTGATCCTACTGCCAAATTTTCCAAACTTCTTGGCGTTTATTTACCTGAAGAAGGTGTTGACTTACGTGCTACGTTTATTGTCAATCCAAAAGGTGTCATCAAATCTTATGAAATAAATGATAATAGTATTGGTAGAAACTCAGAAGAACTAATCAGAAAACTCCAAGCCGCCCAATTTGTAGCTGAACATGGTGACAAAGTCTGTCCTGCAAAATGGAAACCAGGCAAAGATACTTTGACACCAGGTCTTGATTTAGTTGGCAAGATTTAAATTAACTTCATTCCGATTCCGACACGAAGTAAGTCGGGAGAGGAATCTTTCCTAAGAAAAAACTTGTTTATTTCAAAAACCATTAATTTAAGAACGTATGAGATAAAAAAGATTTCTCACTTCGTTCGAAATGAATTGACCTATGTTCGAATTACCACAATTACCTTTTGACAAAAACTCTATGCCAGACTTCTGTAGTGCTGAGACTTTTGATTATCATTATGGCAAACACCATGCTGGTTATATCACCAAACTCAATACTGCAATTGAAGGTACTGACTATGCAAGCAAAGAATTGGAAGAAATCATCAAAATTTCTAATATAGAAAAAAACTTGGCTGTATTTAATAATGCAGCACAGCACTTCAATCACAGTTTTTTCTGGCAATGTCTAACTCCAGAAAAACAAGAAGTGCCAACAGGATTAACCGAAAAACTTATTACCAAATTTGGCTCAGTAGAAGCTTTCCAAACTGAATTTACAGACAAAGCCACCAAGCTATTTGGCTCAGGTTGGGCTTGGCTAGTACAAGATGCTTCTGGTAACTTGGAAATCTTACAAATGAGTAATGCCGGTACTCCAATAACTGAAGATAAGAATCCACTACTAACAATCGATGTTTGGGAACATGCCTACTATATTGATTTCCACAATGCTCGCCCTGATTTTATTGCTAAGTTTTGGGATCATGTGAATTGGAAAAAGGTTGAGGAGAGAATGAAATAAAATTTTGATTTTTTTGGTACAATTCAACTAAATCAAAAACAACCGTCTCCCACGGTTGTTTTTATATTTTTATATTTTCATGTTTTAATAATCCCGTAGCTTCTTAATCACATCAAAATCTTTTATTTTATCTAGTGCCTTGGATTCAATCTGACGAATACGTTCACGAGTAACCCCAAATTCTTTTCCAACTTCCTCAAGAGTATGAGTAACACCGTCATCTAGACCAAAACGCATTTCTAATATTTTCTTTTCACGAGGTGACAAATCTTTGACAGCTTCTTTGATATAATCTTTTAACAATTCTACACCAGCAGCTTGTGAAGGACTAACACTTTTGACATCTTTGATAAAATCAGATAGCGAAGTATCATCATCGTCATCATCCCCTACTGAAGTTTCAAGTGATACTGTATCTTGAGAAATTTTGATAATATGTTTGACCTTACTCACCTCTTCACCCATTTCAGCAGCAATTTCTTCTGGTGTTGGATCACGACCCAAATCTTGCAACAAATGTCTAGAAATTTGTTGCAAACGATTGATAGTCTCTACCATATGCACAGGAATACGAATTGTACGAGAGTGATCAGCAAGAGCACGAGTAATAGCTTGTCTTATCCACCAAGTAGCATATGTAGAAAATTTATAACCTTTACGATAATCAAATTTTTTAACAGCACGAAATAGACCAATATTCCCCTCTTGAATTAGATCAAGCATTGAAAGAGATTTACCAACAAATTTTTTGGCAATTGATACGACGAGACGCAAATTAGCTTCAATCATTTTTCGTTCAGCATTTTTGTCTCCTCTTTCACGTCTTTTGGCCAAAGACACTTCTTCGTCAGCAGTCAAAAGTGGTACTTTCCCAATTTCACGCAAATACATTTGGATAGAATCTTGAGAAATATTAGCCAAATCAAAAGACAAACCAACTTCAACATCTGGTTGATCACCTTGCAAACCTGTCATAACAGTTTCACGGTGGGTATTATAATTGTTTCCCAACATTCCACCTTGCTGGACTTCTACTACAGAAACACTATTTCTATCCATCTGTTCCAAAAATGTTTCGTAAACATCAAGATAATTTTCTAATCTATCAAAAAGCATCAATATTTCATGTTCAGTAAGAAAACCTCTTTCTCTCCCTTTCTTAACCAATTTTTCTACTTGGTTAGCAGAAGGTATCACAAAATTTTTATCAAATTGTGATTTGTCTAATTTTACTGGTTTATGTTCTACTTTTTTACTAAAATTTTGTTTAGTAGATTTTTTGTAAACAAAATTTTTCTTACTTTTATCTTCCCGCTTACTAATATTCTGTCGGGTATTTTTGTTAGTTTTTGAAACTGCTTTTTTGGAGACAGAGTCTTTAACTTTGGCAACTGTTTTCTGAACAGTTTTTTTGATTTTACCACGTATTTTTTTTACTATCTTACGTGATGGCTTAGTTGTATTTTTTTTGCCACTAGGCATGTATTTAAATGTTAGTTCAATTACTCAAAATTGAACAGATTAAATAATTTTAAATTTAGGAATTTTAAATTTTAACTTGTCCGCCTTGGGCGGAAACAATTTATTAATGTCTTAATTTTAAATGACTTTTTTGAAAATATTTTTCAAAATTATTAAATTTAAAATTGTTTCAAAATTTAAAATTTAAAATTCCTAAATTTCTAAATTAAAATACTATTTTAGGCTTTGAAAATAATCCATCAATTCATCAATTTTTTTCTTATCCCCACTCGATTCAGCCAAACTGATTTCATTCTGGATTCTATTTTTTTCTGCTTTTATCCACTCTTCACGAATTCTTTTTGACAAAATTTTTACCTCATTTAGTACTTCGTTTTCATTAAGACCAAAAAAATCCTTCTCACCTTGCATTAGAAGAACATCTACAATATTTTCTTGATTTTCATATAAAAAACTATCTCTGACATGTAAGATGTCATTAATACCATCAGTATACATACTTTTTAGCTTTTCGTAAAGCTTGCTATATTTACCTGTGGACAAAGAGAGATCTATAGAAAATAAGCCTATAATGCCTTTTAGAGAATTATGAAACTTCAAAAACAACACCAAAAATGTTTTTATCAATTCATCCAGACGACTTTCTGGCAAATCCACTACTTTTATTTCCACTTTTTTGTCCAAAACTTTCTTTTCAACAAGTATTTTCTCTTCATTCTTGATACGAATCAAATCGTCACGCAATACACTAATATCCACTCCCAGACGATGACCAAGTTCTTGTAACCAATGGTCACGTTCTACAGCAAAAGGAATATGTTGAATTTTTTCTAATAATTCTGAAGCAACAGTTTGTTTGTCTTTGGGATTATTCAAATCTTTGTGTAAAAAAGCCCGAGAAAAATACCATTTCATAATATCACTAGCATTTTTGACAGCCTCAAACCAAACATTTTTATTTTTTTTAATACACTCATCTGGATCTTTACCAGCACCTTCTGGAATTTGGATTATTTTTATATTTAAACCTTGAGCAATGGCCAATTCAATACCACGACGAGCAGCTGCCTCTCCAGCATTGTCAGCGTCAAAAGCCATACTAAGATTATTGGTGTATCTCTTTAGTAATTTTATTTGTTCAGTAGTCAAAGCTGTGCCACTAGTAGCCACAACATTGGTCATACCGGCTTGATGACAAGCTACTACATCCATCTGACCTTCTACCAAAACCACCAAATTTTGTGCTTTGATTTCTTTTTTAGCCTTGTTCAAAGCGAAAACAACTCGTGACTTATCATAAACAACAGTTTGAGGAGTGTTTACATATTTTCCACCACTTTTTTCTGTCTCAACTAAAACTCGACCAGTAAATCCCACTACAGCATCGTGTACATCCCAAATAGGAAACATAATACGTCCACGAAATCTGTCATAAAAACCTTGTTTAGTTTGAATATTAGCATTATCACGTTTGATAATAAGCCCAGAAGCTACCAAATCATCTATACTATGGCCTTTCTTAAGTAAATATTGGGTAAGCAAATCCCACTGATCTGGGACAAAACCAATTTGCCAATTATCCATTGTTTCTTGATTCAATTCTCTTTTTTTTAAATATTCACGAGCATCTTGCGCAGACTGCATCTTGAGTAAAAAATTATAAAAAAAATATGCAGCATCCTGATTGATATTTTTCAATCTATTTTTCAGACTACTCTGTGCTTCATTTTGAAAAGTATTAGTTAGTTGCACTCCAGCTTTGTCAGCCAGATATTTGAGAGCCTCACGAAATTCCATTCCTTCTATCTCTTGTACAAAAGTAAAAATATCTCCACCTTTAGCACAACCAAAACAATGCCAACTTTGTCGTTCGCGATTGACCATAAAAGATGGACTCTTCTCATGATGAAAAGGACAAAGCCCTTTGTGATTGATACCAGCTGGTTTTAGCTGTATATATTCACCAATGAGATCTACTACATCTATTTTGTCTTTAATAAGGTTTATGTCAGACATATAGCTAATTCATCCTGAGCTGAGAATACAGCGAAGGATCTTTCTAAAGATAGACTATTTTATTAAAGATTCCGAACTTAATTCGGAATGACGATTAATTATACCCTAATCTTATGCTATTTTGAGAGAAAAATCAAGCCACTTGATTTTAAACAACCAACATGTTAATTTAACAATAGAACAATGTATCACCACAAAGGAGGTAATATGGGAAATCTTAGCAATAAGCCAAACGACAATGAGTCACCAAAAACCAGCGACAAAAGCCGTTGGCTTGAGGAAAATGATTTGGAAGATGAGTTTTTTCTTCTTATAAGTGGTATGGCTAAATGCTGCGCCAAGTGCAAGAGAACGACTCGCAACCATCATCTGGATGAACACAGACAATGTCCAGACTGTCGATGACTTTTCATTCAAGGGATCCTTTTACAAGGATCCCTGCTTCTAAAAATAAAAAACAAAAACAGCTAAAATAGCTGTTCTTTTATTTGTATAATAAATATTGAAATTAACAAACCACAGTCCCTTTAAACTTCTTTCCACCAAAAACCTTCTTAACTTCTATCAAATTCGTTCCTTGCAAAATATTCACTTTCAATTTCAATTTCTCTGCTCCCTTACTTGCTATCGGATCAAAAGGTACATTTTTGCCAGGAATCCAAGTAAAACCAACGATTTCTTTGCGAAAAGTCTTCCAATCTATATTTTCAATTTTTTTAGCATCAGCAAATTTACTAGGATCTTTATCATATACATATGGAATATTAGAAAGATTTATAATTTCCTTGGCACCATAAGCCTTAGCAAGAAGTACAGCGTCGTAATCTGTACTACAGCCAGGTTTGTAACCAGCTGCAACTATAATAGCTTTATCTGTCTTTACTTTCTTAGTTGGATTAGTAACTACTTCTTTGTAAGCTAATTCTCCAAACATAAGTCTAACAAAATTAGCATTCAAAATGGTACCACTTATTCCCATCCAATCCAAATCTTCATTTTTCAATTTTACAATTTCCCCCAAAGCTTTTTGATAGACTCTAGTAGTACTTCCACCACCAATAATCAAAACAAACTTTTGACCATTTTTTACTTCAGTCAAAATCATCTGACGAAATTTTTTCAAAAAACCAATATCAAAACCCGTTTTAGGAATAATGATAGAACCACCCACTGAAATTATTTTAACATTATTTTTACTCGGCATAGTCAAATAAATATTTATATAAAAAAATACTGAATTTAATTCAGTATTAAGAAAATCATTTAAACTTGTTTTTTCAACAGTACACTAATACAAAAACTTAAAATTGAAAATAAAATCGATGCCAAAAAAGCTGTACCAAAACTGTTTACCGCGAAACCTTTGACAATAGTCGAGACAAACCAAAAAAGCATAGCATTGATAACAAAAGTAAATAATCCTAAAGTAAGAATATTCACAGGCAAAGATAAAACAAAAACAATCGGTCTAATAAGCGCATTTACCAATCCCAAAACTAATACTGTAATAAGTGCAGCATAAATTCCCCCCAAAGCCATACCGGGCAAATAACTAGCAATAAGAAGTAATGCTCCAGCATTTAGAAACCAAATGAAAAGTGTTCGCATATTTTTCTAAAAAATTATCTAAATTAAAAAAAACATTTTATTCACTTCAAAAAGTATAAACCAAAAAAGCTAAAAAATCAAATTTAAAAAAACAAAAAAAACACTTTTTTGTGTTTTGTAAAAATTGAGAACGTGAGGGAGGGGTAGATAACTACGCCCTCTCCTCACAATAAGGTAAAAACTGTCTTTGATCCTAAGCCTTGGGGGGGGTAGAAAAACCCAAAATTTAGCATCAGTCTCATCTTTGTAAAAGAAATCTCAATACTTATGTTACGTTCCACAGTAGAGCTTTCACCACAAAGAGAGTGTCTAGATTTCAGTGACGAAAAACCCAGAAGACAGTGCTTCTTTATACTATATTTTCAATAAATTGTCAATAGAAACACCTTAATTTGACAAACTAATTAAGCTAATATACTATTTAACTCAAGCTAGGTCGCTATTTATCTAGAGATGTACTCCTTCCCGAGACATAAGCCGATCTATTTAGGTGGCGACCTAGCCCTATTACATTGGTGCGTTTGGTCTTTAAGACTCTTTTCCTTTTTGGAAAATAGAGACTTGACCAAACGCGCCAAAAATCTCACCAAAAACTCCTCTTTATATATGTTATCTATCCACAATACCCTCACCAAAAAAATAGAAAAATTCAAACCAATTTCAAAAAAAGAAGTAGGTCTTTATACTTGTGGCCCGACTGTTTATAATTACGCCCATATTGGCAATCTACGTACTTATATTTTTGAAGATGTCCTAAAAAGAGTTTTGCAATACAATGGTTATCAAGTAAAACACGTGATGAATATTACAGATGTCGGACATCTGACCGATGATGCTGACAGTGGTGAAGATAAAATGGAAAAAGGCGCTCGCCGTGAAGGCAAGTCTGCTTGGGAAATTGCTGAATTTTATACACAAGCTTTCCAAAAAAATTTACAAGAATTAAATATAGAACAACCGACTATTTGGTGCAAAGCCACAGACAATATTCCAGAACAAATAAATTTAGTTCAAACATTGATTGACAAAGGTTATACATATAAAACACACGACGGCATTTATTTTGACACAACTAAACTAGCTGATTATGGCAAACTTGCCAATTTACAAAACCAAAAGTTAGAAGCTGGAAACAGAGTAGAAATGGGCGAAAAGAAAAATCCCCATGATTTTGCTTTGTGGAAATTCTCGAAAGAAAACGAGAAAAGACAAATGGAATGGGATGCTTTTGGTAAAAAAGGTTTTCCAGGTTGGCATATAGAATGTTCAGCTATGAGTCACAAATTCCTTGGTAATCATTTTGATATTCACTGCGGAGGTATTGATCATATTTCAGTCCATCATACCAATGAGATTGCCCAATCCGAAACTGCTTTTGGCAAAAAACCTTGGGTAAATTATTGGATGCATGGAGAATTCATTGTTCTAAAAAACAATGAGAAAATGGCCAAATCTAGTGATAATTTCATAACATTAGATACTTTAAACAAAAAAGGTATAACTCCACTCGCCTATCGTTTTTTCTTGTTACAAACACATTATCGCAAACAATTGAATTTCTCTTGGGAGGCTTTGGAAGCTGCTCAAAATGGTTTGGAAAATTTACAAAACAAAGTTTTGAAATTGAAAGAAAAAAACATAAAAACAAAAAAACAAAAAAACATTAAAAAAGAATTCATAGAAAAAATTAATAATGATTTGGATATGCCAGGTGCTTTGGCATTAATATTTGACACTCTCAAAAACGAAGAAATTGATTATGAAACTGTTTTGCAATTTGATAAAGTCTTGGGTCTAGAATTAGATAAAATACAAGAAAAAAATATTGAAATACCAAAAGAAGTCCAATCATTACTAAATCAAAGAAAAATAGCCCGCGAAGAAAAAAAATGGTCAGAGAGTGATAGATTACGAGATGAAATAGAAGCATTAGGATTCACAGTCGAAGATACTTCTGAGGGACAAAAGATCACTTAATCACAAAGTTAACCACAACTTATACCAAAGAGCTGTTTACAACATAGCTCTTTTTGTTTTTTTTTGCTATAATATATACATAAAAATTTTAGGTAATTTATATATGGTATTAGATAACAAAAAAAATCCACAACAAGAAAATAAATTTGATCAATCAATCTCAAATAATCAAGAAGCAATTCACCAACCAAAAAATCAGGAAATACAACCTGAGTATGTTGGTTTTCAACCAGAAAAAATTCAAGTAGAAACATTGCAAAATTTAGAACAGCAAAACACAAACTCTAGAGAAAAACTCAAAAACGAAACTCAAATAGAAATAGAAAAAAATTTGGATAGTAGAATCCAAACCTTGAAAAAGAAATTAAAACAAAACAAGAAAAAAAATATACAAATTCCTATTATCAAAGATGAAATAACTCTCAAGATAGAAAAAGTCATGGAAGACGGTTTAGAAGATGCTTACAAAGAGCTTACTCCTGTCCAACAACAAGAATTCAAAATCAAAGGCGAAGAAACTGCCTGGAAAATACGCCAAGTCCTCAAAAAAACCAAAGTAAAAATAAAAGAAATTTTCAAATTATTATTAGACTGGCTCAAACTTCTGCCAGGTGTAAACAGATTCTTTTTGGAACAAGAAGCAAAAATAAAAGCAGACAAAATAATAAGTCTAAACAAATTCACCAACAATAAATAATTTTATGTATTTTTTTGTTATTCAATTCACAACTCTTTCTAATAACACTCAAAATATTACAAGCTTAAATAATTCCGTATTATTAAATATAGTTATTATTATAAGTGGTTTATTATTATTTTTTGGTATTTTTTTTATACTCCGCTCTTTGGCTCGTACTACCTCCAAAATAAAACACACTTTTGAAAAAACACTTCTCCACATAATGGTACCAAAAGAAAAAAGATCTGAAGGTGCACAAAATTCTTCCCAAGAAGATAGACTAGAACAAATAAAAGAAGAAATAGGAATTACTGAAACTATTTTTGCTTCTATAGCCAGTCAAAAAGCTCAAAAAGGTATTTTACACTGGTTCAAAGGACGCAATGATAATTTTTCATTTGAAATTGTGATACACAACAATCTAATAAATTTTTATGTATCTGTACCAAAAAAAATGAAGTCTTTTATAGAACAACAAATCAATGCCCAATACCCTTTTGCCCATATTGAAGAAATTACTGATTACAATATTTTTTCAGAAAAAAGTTCAATTATTGGAAGTTATCTTACAGCTGACAACAATCATTCTTTTCCTTTCAAAACTTACAAAAAAATGGATTCAGATCCTATGTCTGCAGTATTAAATGTTTTGGCCAAAGTTCATGAGCAAAATAGCTCAGCTTGTATCCAATTTGTCCTACGCTCTGCTCACAAAAAATGGCGTAAAAAAGGTATCCACATTGTACGTGAAGTCAAAAAAGGTAAAAAATTTGAAGAAGTGACTAGTCATAATTTTTTCAAAGATCTAACCAAATTTGTTGGGACAGGTATAGGAGAACAAATTGGTACTAAAAAAGAAAAATTACCTGAAGATAGATACCAAATTTCTGGCATGGAAGAAGAAATGATGAAAGGTATAGAAGAAAAATTATCCAAAGGCGGTATGGATGTTATTATTAGAATTATCAGCAGTTCAGATATTTCAGAAATGGCTAAGATGAATTTGGATAATATTATTGGTGCTTTTGGACAATACAACTTATACCGTTATGGCAATTCTTTCAAAGCCCAAATTCCACGAAATCAAAAAAATATTATCAGTGATTTCATCCATCGTACTTTCAATGAAAAAAAATATTTATTATTAAACACCGAAGAAATGGCTGGATTTTGGCATCTCCCCCTTCATTCTACAGAGACACCAAATATACACTGGCTAGGTGCTAGAAAAGCGCCACCGCCACCAAATTTGCCAAAAGACGGTATTATATTAGGTCATATACCATATCGTGGCAATGATTACCAAATACGTTTGCAAGATGCTGATAGACGTAGACACTTATATGTCATAGGTAAATCTGGTAGTGGCAAATCTGTTCTCATCGAAAACATGGCTGTTCAAGATATTATAAATGGCAAAGGTGTGGCAGTAGTAGACCCTCATGGAGATTTTGCTGATTATGTTTTGTCACATATACCAAAAGAACGAGCTGACGATGTCATTGTTTTCAATCCATCTGATTTTGAATATCCAATAGGATTAAACATGCTTGAAGCTCGTACCGAAGATGAAAAAGATTTTGCTGTCCAAGAAATGATTAGTATTTTTTACAAACTTTTTCCTCCAGAAATGATTGGTCCGATGTTTGAACACCAAATGCGCAATGTCATGTTGACTTTGATGGCTGATATCGAAAATCCTGGTACCATCATTGACATTCCTCGTATGTTTACAGATGATGATTATGTCAAAATATATTTGAAAAAATTAAAAGATCCAGTTGTGCGAGCTTTTTGGGAAAAAGAAATGGCCAAAACCAGTGACTTCCACAAATCAGAAATGCTTGGTTATCTTATCTCAAAAGTCGGACGCTTTGTCGAAAATGAAATGATGCGCAACATCATGGGACAACAAAAATCTGGTTTCAATATTCGTGAAATAATGGACAAACAAAAAATATTGATAGTAAACCTAGCCAAAGGTAAAACAGGTGAAATAAATGCCAAACTTATCGGCCTTATCATAGTCTCAAAATTACAAATGGCAGCAATGGGCAGAGCAGAATTACCAGAAAATGAACGAAAAGATTTTTATCTCTACATTGACGAATTCCAAAACTTTATTACTGATTCTATTGCTACTATTTTGTCTGAAGCTCGAAAATATCGTCTAGACTTGATCATAGCCCACCAATATTTGAACCAGTTGGTAGATGACAAGGGTAAAGCTGAGATTAGAGATGCCGTACTTGGCAACGTCGGCAGTATGGCTATATTTCGTATTGGACCTGAAGATACTGATACTTTAGCCAAAGAAATGGCTCCAGTTTTCGGACCATACGATCTTATGAATGTTGAAAAATTCACAGCCAATACCAAAATTATTATTAACAATGAACCGACCAAACCTTTCAACATGTCTATCTATCCCCCACAAGATGGCAACTTGAAAATGGCTGAAGCTATCAAACAACTGTCTAGACTAAAATATGGACGTGAAAGAAGTATTGTAGAAGCAGAAATTATGGAAAGAACAAAATTAGATCAAGGTGTGAGTGAAAGCAAAGATGATATGATAGAAGCCACCTTATAAAATATCAAATAACAAAAACCAAATTACAAATAAATATTAAACATAAACAAAAAAAGAAAGTTCAAAAATATATAAAGACTTTTGACTTTAAAGACTTTATAGACTTTCGACTAAAATAAACCTATGGACCAATTCTCCAATATTATGACAAGCCATTTGTCTGACCTTTTTGATGACGAATCAATCACAAAAATACAACAACTGACTCCAACGACATCTTTTACTCAACAAGAAACTGAATTGTTAAATAATAATTCAATAGGTATCACCCAAAAACAAATAGATACAAAAAAAATAATATCTCATGTTCAAGACTTAAAAAATCAAATAGACCAAATACTAGCTCTTTTGGATGGAAATAATAATGAACCAGTACTAGTAGAAAAAACAAAAATAATCAATGAAATAACAGCCAAAGATACAGAAAAACAAAATATTTTGGAAGGAGTTTTTGATGGTGAAAAAATGGTTGATAGTGAAGGTAAAGAATATGTTGTACCGCCAAATTACGCTAGTAAATCCAAATTAGTTGAAGGTGATATTATGAAGCTGACTGTAACTAACGGTGGCAAATTTATTTACAAACAAATAGGCCCTATCACTCGCAAAAGAATCATCGGTATTTTGGAATTTGATGAAGATAGACAACTATGGAATGTTCTCTACAAAGGCAACAAGTACAAAGTCTTGACAGCTTCTGTCACTTTTTACAGAGGCAAACCTTATGATGAAGCAGTCGTACTTATACCACAAGACAGTGAAAGTAGCTGGTGTGCTATGGAAAACGTCATTAGTAAATAAAAAACTTTCACAAAATAAAAACCTATGTTATACTAAGCTTACTTTCAAAATAAAGCACTGGTAAATAAAATCTTTACTTTTTTATTTCATTGTCGTATTGCCACATTGTCAAATTGTCTCAGTGATTGTCAATACAACAATACACTAATACTAAAAAATAAAATAGCAAGTTAACTATTGTTTATATGAAAATACTAATTCTGTGAAATACTTCAACCCTCCTCGGGATAATCTAAAAGGTAAACAAAAAGATATTATGGATCAATCTAAAAAGATTGCTTCTTTTGATAAGTATTGGTTTTGGCATGGACTATGGCATTCTCACCAGACTCTTAGAAAACAAGATCTCAGACAATGTGCTACGGGAAGTACTTTCCCTGTTATCCAACGTCGTCTCCGTCACCTCAAACTCCAAATCCTCCTTCACTATTTCCGTAACTTCTTCTTATTCCCATTTTTCTTATTCAAATTCCTCCTCCCTTCATTTATGAAGGGAAAGAACAATGTCTGGAAGAACATAAAGACAATAATAAAAGAAAAAGAATTTAAACCATTAAGAATAGCAATACTATCCCAATTAGTATTTATACTAATACTAACTCAACTAAGTATACTAGTATATCAATACTACACCAATCCTTCTAGAACAGCTACCATGTTTCTCACCCAAACCAACTGGGGGGGGGGAGCTTCAACGACACTCTCCGCTTC